>Ga0100385_1000025_pt1 | contig 205790 bp, 193 predicted proteins | sample CryGeymeta201509_FD_81543 | JGI IMG/M metagenome (GOLD analysis project Ga0100385, IMG submission 81543) | Groundwater microbial communities from Crystal Geyser aquifers in Utah, USA - Crystal Geyser metaG 2015-09 | ecosystem: Environmental > Aquatic > Deep subsurface > Groundwater | place... | reverse complement strand
TTCAGAGCGGATTAAGTACTGCACAGCGCGAGGCTGGGGTCGGCCCGCCGGCAAGGGGATAAGTTCCCCTGTGAGGCATTGGGCGTTTCAAAATGATTTAAAACGTTAAGCGAACAGCATTACCGCAATCGCGGGCTTTTTTGTGCCTGTATGTCTGTTACTGGCTGCTCAGTCCAGCAAACCAAAACTGATGATGTTCCAGAACGAACGGCGGTCAACCATGGCCAGGCCGCTGTCTTTAAATTCACCGCCTTTCAATTGCGGGTGTTCAGGGTAGTTAAGTTTCAACAGCGCCAGCGCTTGGCCTGATTCTTTGTTCAGGCCCAGCAGGCGGTAGGCTTCTACCTGAATGGCCAGTGCGTCAGCCACGGACGGGGTTTTCTGGTAGTGCAGCAGCACATTTTCGCAGCGGTTGGCGGCGGCCAGGTAGGCGTGACGTTTCATATAGTATTGCGCCACTCCAATTTCGTGAGAGGCCATGCGCTGTTGTAAATACACCATGCGTGCCCGTGCATCGGCGGTGTATGGGCTGTCAGGGAAGCGGGTCAGCAGGTCGGAGAAATGATTGAAGGCATCCTGCATCGGGGTTGGATCACGTTGGGCAATATTGCTTTCAAAATAACGTTCAGCAAAGGCGAACCCCATTTCATAGGTTGCCAGACCGCGCATGTAGTAGGCGTAATCAACCTGTTCATGCAGCGGGTGCAGGCGGATAAAACGCTCGGTGGTGGCCAGTACCGCTTCCAGGTCAGACATCATGTACTGAGCGTAAATCAGCTCCAGCTGCGCCTGTTCGGCGTAACGACCGAACGGGTAGCGTGATTCCAGCTGGCGCAGTTTTTCGGTGGCCGACAGGAAGTTATTGTTATCCAGTGACTCGCGGGCCTGCTCGTAGTACTCACGCTCAGTCAGTTCCTGAGGTTTGTCGGGATTTCCGGAGCAGGCGCAGAGTAGCAGGGTAAAAATAACCAACAGCGAACGGGAGTTCATGGAGTGCATTCCTGATTGTCGATATACTTGGCAATGTGCCGGTTTACGAATGTGCCGTATTAAAACACAGTCCCCGCATAGCCCCAACTGACAGCACACCTGCCAGCGGGATACAGCCGATCGTAGCGGCAGTCATACAGCTAATCTCAGAGAGTTTATGTCCAATCAGATTTCAAACAGGGTAGAAGTTCCCTTCACTATGGGAAACAAGCGTCTGGATCAGGTCGCTGCCCAGTTATTTCCCGACTATTCCCGTTCGCGCCTGCAGCAATGGATCAAAGATGGCCAGCTGACGGTTGACGGTAAGCCCTGGCGTGGCCGCGATAAGCTGACGGGCGGTGAAACCCTGATTCTGGAAGCCGAACTGGCGCCTGAAGGTAACTGGCAGGCGGAAGAGATCCCGCTCAACATCATTTATGAAGATGACCATATCATCGTCATTAACAAGCCCGCCGATCTGGTGGTTCACCCGGCTGCCGGTAATCAGGACGGCACGCTGCTGAATGGCTTGCTGCATCACTGTCCGCAACTGGAAAATATTCCCCGCGCCGGCATCGTGCACCGTCTGGATAAAGACACCACCGGTTTGATGGTGGTCGCTAAAACCCTGCAGGCGCAGAACAATCTGGTCGGTCAGTTGCAGGATCGCTCAATGGGGCGTGAGTACGAAGCGGTGGTGCAGGGCGTGATGACCGGCGGCGGCAAAGTTGACCAGCCGATTGGCCGTCATGGTACTCAGCGCACCAAAATGGCCGTCAATCCAATGGGCAAAGAAGCATTAACCCATTACCGCGTGCTGAAGAAATTCCCCACGCATACCTATATCCGTCTCAAGTTGGAGACCGGCCGTACACACCAGATCCGTGTACACATGTCGCATATCGGCTATCCGCTGGTGGGGGATTCGACCTACGCCGCCCGCACCCGTCTCACCAAAGGTATTGGCCCGGAGCTGCGCGATACGCTGCTGCACTTTGGCCGCCAGGCTCTGCATGCGCGCAAGCTGGGCCTGATTCATCCGGATACCGACGAGTGGATGGAGTGGGAAGTGGATCTGCCACAGGACTTTATCCACCTGCTCGATGTACTTGAAGCCGATGCCGAACGCTGAGTCCGGCCTGCTGATACCCGACTGGCCGTTGCCGGCGGGTGTTGCTGCGGCGATCACTACCCGTCTGGGTGGTGTTTCTGTTTCTCCTTACGAACACAACAATCTGGCTCTGCACGTTGGCGATGATGCGTCTCTGGTGCGGCTTAACCGCCAGTGCCTGTGGCAGCAGCTACCGGGTGTGCAGGGCATTCAGTGGTTATCTCAGGTACACGGCACGACGGTGATCAGAGCCTGTGGCGAATCGGTGGTGCCCGAGGCTGATGCGCAGTTCAGCGACACCCCGGGGTTGGCCTGTGCCATTCTCACGGCCGATTGCTTGCCGGTGCTTTTTTGTGCTGCTGATGGCTCGCAGGTGGCGGCGGCCCATGCTGGTTGGCGCGGACTGGCGGCCGGGATTCTGCTGAACACGCTGGCGGCCTTCCCTGATCCTTCTCTGGTACGGGTGTATCTGGGACCAGCGATTGGCCCCGCCGCCTTCGAGGTAGGGCCGGAAGTACGACAGGCCTTTGCCTGGGCGCCGGATAGTTGCTTCCGTAGCGGTCATGGTGATCGGCTGATGGCTGATATTTATGCGCTGGCGCGGCTGCAGTTATTGCGGGCGGGAGTGGGGGAGGTTGCCGGTGGTGGGTTCTGCACCTGCAGCGATGAGCGCTTTTATTCCTATCGCCGCCAGAGCCAGACCGGCCGTATGGCCAGCCTGATCTGGATAAAGAGTTAACCCAGCCTTACTGATTACGGGTCTTGTTGGAAAACGTCATGTTGCAGTATTTAGCAATCTGCTCGTCTGCCAGTTTGATCTGCTGTGCCCGCTGATCATCAGAAAGTGGGCGGTATTCGCCGTCTTCCTGCTTGAAGCGGGTGCTGTAGTTGGTGCTCACCACTTCTTTGTGTTTCCGGGCTTTGGCACAGGCGGCCTCCGCTTCGGCTTTACTCACCCTTGGCTCATTGCTCTCACTGGCTTCTGTCGCCGTTTCTTTTTCGTTATCGGTGCTGATTTTATAGCCATCGACTTTGTCGGCGGGTTTGCTCACCCGTACTTTATATTCTTCGGTATTGTTAGCGTTATTGGCAGGCGGCAGGTTGGAAAAATGGGTCTGACCATTTTCATCCACCCAGCGATACATTTTGTCGGCCTGAACCGTCAGGCTTGCACCAGCAAGCAGCAAAGCGAAAAAAACAGTAAAAAAACGCATAAAACACATCCGTTGTTAAATGGAAGAAGGATACCTGAGATCAGAGTCGGACATTATTAAAACCGTATGATTTGTCAAGGATTTAGCACGGTTTTTTGCTAGACAATAATACCGGGAATGCTAGAATTACCGCGCTTTTGTCAGCCGGCCTGCGCCTCCACCCAGTGCCCCGCTCGCTGACAATGACAGCCTCTGGTGCGGTTATCTCCGACCCAGTTTCAGACCCGGTGTCCTCGACCAGGCAACGGGATTCTGATGAGAAACTACAAGTTAATCATCCAGCCTGAGAGAGCCTGTTGTGTTTCCGGCTCTAAATCGCACAGTTAATTCAGTTACCCACGCTCCTTTTGGGGGCTTGTGAAAGAGGATAGTACGGTGGAATTACTTTCCGGCGGAGAAATGTTGGTTCGTGCACTGCATGAATCAGGCGTCGAATATATTTACGGTTACCCGGGCGGCTCACTGCTGCATGTCTATGATGCGCTGTATAAGCAGAGCGCGGTCAAGCACGTCCTGGTCCGTCACGAGCAGGCAGCTGCTCACATGGCTGATGGTTATGCCCGTGCGACCGGCAAACCTGGCGTCGTTATGGTCACCTCTGGTCCAGGTGCCACCAACACCATTACCGGTATTGCGACTGCGTATACCGATTCTATTCCTATGGTCGTTATTTCTGGTCAGGTCATGAGCTACCTGGTGGGTGATGATGCCTTTCAGGAAACGGACATGCTCGGCCTGTCGCGTCCGATTGTGAAGCACAGCTTTGCCGTACGTCGTCCTGAGGACATCCCGGAAATTGTTGCCAAGGCTTTCCATATCGCCAGCACTGGCCGTCCGGGTCCGGTGGTGATCGATATTCCGAAAGACATGACCATGCCGAACGAACGCTATGAATACGCCTACCCGAAAAAGGTCAAGCTGCGTTCTTACACGCCGCCACAGCGTGGTCACTCCGGCCAGATCAAAAAGGCCGTTGAATTACTGCTGAAAGCCAAGCGTCCGGTTATTTATGCTGGCGGTGGTGTCATCATTGATGGCAGTTCCGACAAGCTGCGTGCGCTGGTTGATCGTATGGATTTCCCGTGCACCAACACGCTGATGGGCCTGGGTTCTTATCCGGGTACCGGTGAGCGTTTTGTTGGCATGCTGGGTATGCACGGTACTTACGAAGCCAACATGGTTATGCACCACGCCGACGTGGTTCTGGCCATTGGTGCGCGCTTTGATGACCGCGTAACCAACGCCACCAGTAAATTCTGTCCGGATGCCAAGATCATTCACATTGATATTGATCCGTCATGCATTTCCAAAACCATCATCGTTGATGTACCGATCGTTGGCCCGGTTGGCAACGTACTGGACGAAATGATGGCGCTGCTGGATGAAAGCAACGAAGTGCCGGATGCCGAAGCCATTGCGTCGTGGTGGAAACAGATCAACGAATGGCGTCAGCGTCATGCCATGCGTTATGAGAAAAACGATTCGCAACTGATGAAGCCGCAGGAAGTGATCGAAGCCATCTGGGCGGCCACCAAGGGTGATGCTTACGTGACTTCTGACGTTGGTCAGCATCAGATGTTTGCCGCGCAGTACTACAAGTTCGATAAGCCGAACCGCTGGATCAACTCCGGTGGTCTGGGCACCATGGGCTTCGGTTTCCCGGCGGCCATGGGCGTTAAGATGAACTTCCCGGAAGAAATGGTGGTATGTGTTACCGGTGAAGGTTCTATTCAGATGAACATTCAGGAATTGTCGACCTGTCTGCAGTACGGCATCCCGGTAAAAATCCTGTGTCTGAACAACGGCTCACTGGGCATGGTTCGTCAGTGGCAGGACATGAACTACGAAGGTCGTCACTCCCACTCGTACATGGAGTCCCTGCCGGACTTCATCAAACTGGTGGAAGCCTATGGCCACGTGGGTATCCGCGTGACCGGCCGCGATGAGCTGCCACAGGCACTGGAAGACACCTTCAATAAATACAATGACCGTCTGGTCTTCCTCGACGTTGCCGTCGACCCGGAAGAACACGTGTATCCGATGCAGGTGCCGGCTGGCTCCATGCGCGATATGTGGCTGAGCAAGACGGAGCGGACCTGAACATGAGACACATTATTTCGATTCTGCTGGAAAACGAACCGGGTGCTTTGTCACGCGTTGTTGGTCTGTTCGCCCAGCGTGGTTACAACATTGAAACCCTGACGGTGGCGCCGACAGAAGACAACACCCTGTCACGCCTGACCATGACCACCAGCGGTGATGATCGTAAGATCGAACAGATCACCAAGCAGCTGAACAAGCTGATCGAAGTGGTGAAACTGGTGGATCTGTCGGAAGGCCCGCACATTGAACGCGAGCTGATGCTGATCAAGGTAAAAGCGGTGGGTGCGCAGCGTGCGGAAATCAAACGTACTGCCGACATCTTCCGTGGTCAGATTGTGGATGTGTCTGCCAGCGTGTATACCATCCAGCTGACCGGAACCAGCGACAAACTGGAAGCCTTTATTGAGGCCATCGGTGCGGGCTGTGTGCTGGAAACGGTACGTACCGGTGTTTCCGGTATTTCCCGCGGCGAGAAAATTCTGAGCCTGTAAATCTGACTCCGTGTTTTTAGCCGATAAAAAACCCTCCGCCGGAGGGTTTTTTTATGCCCGTTATTTATGTCTCGATAAAGACTGCTCGTGTTGGCTCAGAGCGGCGGATTTTCCGGCTCAAGAAAGGCCAGTGACAGAAACGTGGCAAAGGCTCCGAGTACACACACCACCGCGGTACTGCCGCTGATCAGCATAATCAGCCCGGTAATAATCCAGCCGCTTTTCACCTGTTCCAGTCGTCGCCGGTACAGATCGGTCCGGGTCCAGTTCAGTTCCGGGTAATCCTGTGGCAGGCGGTAAATACGGCGGATAAATTCGATAACGCTGAATCGGTTCATGGGATGTTCCTCACTCGTCTTTATTCAGAGTAAAAGAACAGCGGCATTTTGCCTGCTAAACAGCGATTCTATCTATTGATGGCGGGAGTTATTCGTTCCGCATCTGACCTGCTTTGGTGCAGGTCAGTGCGTTTGTGGCAGTGTTGGTCGGGCAGCGTTCAGAACCGGTAGACGGATTTAGTCATCACTTTTGATAATGCACTCATCGCCAGCTTCACCGGCAGCGGAAATTTATGACCGCCGGCCTCAAGCGCAACCGTTGCGTGTTTAGCTTCGTCTTCCAGCATCTGCAGCAGTACGGCTTTACTCTTTTCATCCTGCACTGGCAGGCTGGTCATGTGCTGGCTCAGGTGTTTGCAGACCTGCTCTTCGGTGGCGGCGACAAAGCCCAGACTGACCTTGTCAGAAATCTTGCCAGCCAGAGCACCGATGCCAAAGGAAAGACCATAGAATAGCGGATTCAGACGGCTGGTGTGGCTGCCCAGATCATTGATGCGATCTTCACACCACACCAGATGGTCAATTTCTTCACGCGCCGCCTCTTCCATGGCCGCCCGGACTTCCGGCAATTTGGCGGTTAGAGCCTGTCCCTGATACAGCGCCTGAGCACAGACTTCACCGGTATGATTGATGCGCATCAGACCAGCGGCATGTTTCTGCTCGGCTTCATTGAGCTCGTTATAGGCACGTTGTTGTGCCGGTGACGGGCGCTCTTCCTGAGCGGCACCGGGCACCAGGGTACGCAGCGCCTGATCGGCGTTTTGGATCAGTTTGTCAAACAGCGAGTAGCGACGGGAGTTGGCATTCATAACTCATACCTCCGGAATTTTCGTTATTTTACGGCATATCGGCGTCTGGCGCATGATGCATATCAAGTGGATTCCGGCCAGAGCGGAAGCCAGGGCCGGTTAAAGACGTGTTTGCAGGCTCTGAGCGTGCGGACAGCGCAGGGCAGACTGGTTAGAATCGTGCACAGAATAAGGAGACATTGATGCAGGATTTACACGACTTAAGCTTATTGCTCGACCGCCAGGTACCGCTGTTGTTGCTGGAATCACACGAAGAAGGCCGTGCGCTCGAGATGCTGACCCGGCTGGCCATTCGCCGTGGTCTGGCATTGCAGCAATGGACCCTGAGTGATGGTCTGCGCCGGTTGGGGTTTGGCGAAGATGTCGCCGCCGCCGACACCATCCAGCCGGCCGATGCGCTGCGTATTGTGCGTGAGCGCGAGCAGGGCGGGCTGTTTATTTTTTGCGATCTGCATCCGTTTCTGGAAGAGCCTCTGGTGGTACGTCTGTTGAAAGACATAGCTCTGCAGCACGAGCGCTATGGCAAAACGGTGGTGTTGCTCAGTCATCGGCTGCAGGCACCGCCGGAGCTGCAACGTCTGGCCGCCAGCTTCAGCCTGCAATTACCGGATGACAGCCAGCTGCTGGCGCTGGTGAAAGAAGAAGCCCTGCGTTATGCCAAACTCAGTGGCCGTAAAGTGCGCAGCGACAACGACAGTCTGCAGCAGCTGGTCGCCAATCTTAAGGGGCTGACGTTCTCCGATGCCCGCCGTTTAGTGCGTGGTGCCATTGTCGACGACGGCGCTATTACACACGATGATGTGCCAACCGTCAGCCGCGCGAAAATGGCATTGCTGGATATGGATGGGGTCATGAGTTTTGAATATGACACCGCGCGCTTCAGTGATGTCGCCGGTCTGGAGGTGATGAAAACCTGGCTGGCACAACGTCAGAAAGCCTTTATGACCGCCGAACGCAAACTGCGGCCGCGCGGTTTACTGCTGTTCGGTGTGCAAGGCAGTGGTAAAAGTCTGGCGGCCAAAGCGGTGGCGGGTTCCTGGGGCTTGCCGCTGTTGCGCCTGGATTTCGGCACCCTGTACAACAAGTTTTTTGGCGAAACCGAACGAAACCTGCGCGAAGCGCTGAAGCTGGCCGAAACCATGTCGCCCTGTGTGGTGTGGATTGATGAAATTGAAAAAGGACTGGGGCAGGACAGCAACGACGCTGGCGTCAGTCAGCGTATTCTCGGCACACTGCTGACCTGGCTGGCAGAACATGATTCGCAGGTCTTTGTGGTCGCCACGGCCAACAATATTCATGCGCTGCCGCCGGAGTTGCTGCGCAAAGGCCGTCTGGATGAGCTGTTTTTTGTTGATTTGCCGAAAATCGAAATCCGTGCCGAGATTCTGCGTCTGCACATGCACAAGCGCGGTCTGGACCCGCAACGGTTTGATCTTGCAGCGCTGGCTGAAGAAAGCGAGGGGTTTTCCGGTGCCGAGCTGGAGCAGGCGGTGGTATCGGCCTGGCATACGGCCAGCAGTGAACAGGCAGGCCCCGGTCTGAGCACGGACACATTGCTGTATGAAATCCGCCGCACCCGGCCGCTGTCGGTGGTGATGGCTGAACCGATGCAGGCCTTGCGGCAATGGGCTGCCAGCCGTGCTGTGGCGGCAGACTGAGCTCTGTGATTTACTGCCCGCTGTTCAGGCCGCAGCGTTCAGACTGCAGTGCTAGGACAGCGTATCTTCGCCTTCTTCCTGCGGCTGATACTTCAGCGTCAGCAGTGCCTGACGCAGGCGCTCACCGCTGGCGGGTTTGGCCAGCAGGTTCTTAATGCCAACTGCTTCTGCATCTTTGCGCACTGTGCTGATGCTTAAGCCGGTGAGCATCAGGCGCGCCGGTTTATAACGGATGTCTTTGTCTGAACGGATGCGTTCAGCCAGCTGCAGACCATCCATAATCGGCATGTCATGATCAATAATAATGAAGTCATAAGGCTGGCCAATGCTGATCTGATTGCGCAGCATGGCGAGTGCTTCCTTACCGCTGTAAGTACTGTCCGGGCGCATTCCCCAGCGTCTTACCTGTTTTTCAATCACATTGCGCAGTGACGCATTATCATCAACGATCAGGATACGCTGACCGATCAGACTGTCGTCCAGAGGTGAGGTTTCAGTGCTCGCCGCTTCGGCCTCCATCGGGAGATAGAGCGTCAGTGAAGCGCCCTGACTGGTCATGCTTTCCACTTCGAGGGTTGCTTTCATTTTTTGCAGTAAGTTGCGCGTTACCAGCAGGTTCCAGGATTTAGCGTTGTGGTTTTCCGCTAATGGCAGGTGGTGCTGCAGAATAGCAAAGGCGTTTTTCAGCTCGTCCTGTTTAACGATGGTGCTGCTCAGCTGAATCTGTACGCGCAGACCATTGCCCTGAGCGCTGTGGTAATGCGAAGCCTGCAGCGAGAGTTCACCGTACTCGGTATAGGCCAGCGCACGCGCCAGTACGTTGTGCAGCAGCGTCTGTAAACGGTTGCGGTCGCCGACAAAGTACTCTGGTAAGTCGTCGGTCATATCCAGCACCAGCTCAACCTGCTTACGACTGGCTTCTTGTTGGAAGTGGCTGATCGCCTGGTTCAGTAGCTGAACGGTACTGAATGAACGCTCTTCCAGTTCCAGCTGAGCATTCTGGATACGGGCAAGGTCGGAAATTTCGTTGGCAACGTGCAGCAGATCGCGCCCGGCGAGGGCGATGGTGTCGGAGAAATCCCGCTGGTTGGCGCTGAGTGGCGTTTCCCCCAGCAGTTCCGTCATGCCGATCACACCATTAATGGGCGTACGCAGTTCATGGCTGATCTGCGACAGCAATGCCGGCGTCATGCGTAGTTCGGCTCCGCCCTGATTCTGCAGCGGGTGTTGCTGGCGCTTAATACTCATAATGGCCAGTACCAGGCTGGTGATGACAATAAAAGGCAGAACTACCGGTGCCCAGCTGGTGAACAGATCCAGCGACAACAGATTATGGCTGGTCAGAATGGCCAGCAAAACGCCAAATCCAACCAGCAGATGGCCCATCAGCAGCCAGCTCTGCGCCTGCGGGTGCTGAGAACGTCCGCGAAAAAGAATCAGGGCGACAATAAATTCATTGGCGACGATCATGCAGGCGACCACCATCAATGTGGCTTCCTGTGCCAGCCATAGCGTGATTAACGCAACGGGCAGATGAAGGATGGCGATGAACAGCAACAGGCGGCGGTAAAGCAACGCACGGATTCCGCTCCAGCCCAGCGCCAGCGCTGCCAGGGTCTGGCAGGTGGCTGACGCTGCCAGCGACAGCTCACCGATTTTATCGGCAATGATGGGGCTGATATTCAGCAGCAGGGAGAACTGCCCCATCCATGCGGGCTGATAAATGATCATGGTGGCGCAATAGGCGCTGCCAGCGGCGGCCAGCAGGATATGCTGGCTGCGCAGTACAAAAATAAACCAGGCCAGCGTTGCGAGAATCCAGCCAAGGCTCATGCCCTGCAGCATGAACAATCCCTGCTCATTATTGAGAAAGTGATCGAGGCTGAGCAGGGTGACATTGGTGCTCAACAGGCCATAGGAATGGATGCGCACCAGATAGCTGCGCGTGCTCTGTGCCGGAACCTTGAGTACCACAGGAAAGGCCTGCATAAATCCACCGCGCAGGCTGCGCGCCGGATCATCATGGCCAATATGGCGATACGCCTGAGCGTCGCTGATGTCATAAAAACTGAAATCATCGATATCGCTGTCGGACAGGGTAAATACCACTTCCCGTTCCTGAGCGTAAGGATTATTCAGGCTGAAACGCAGCCAGTAGTTGGAGTCACTGATGCCAAACTTCAGCCGTCGGGCGTGGCTGGGTGTAAAGCGTAATTGTTGCTCACGGCTGAGCATGGCGTTGATATCGAGGGTACGGCCGGGGTCTTCGTAAACCGAAATATAGGGCGTGATCGGGTAATCAAACGAGGCATTGGGCAGCAGTACCGGACTGCTGGCCCACAGTGTCAGCGGCAGAAAAAACAAAAACAGCAGGGTGACAATCAGATGCTTACGTCCTCTGTACTGCCTCATCCCTGCTGTCTCCACTGGTTTCTGCTTAGTTATCGGCCTGCTCGCGCGCAATGGCACGATAACCGATATCAGAGCGGCAGAACATGCCTTTCCAGCTGATCTGTTTGATCAGATCATAGGCCTGAGCCTGAGCTTCACCGACGCTGTTCCCCAATGCGGTTGCACAGAGTACACGGCCACCGGCGGTAACGGTGTTGCCATCGCTGTCCAGTTGGGTGCCGGCATGGAACACTTTACGATCGGCGCCGTCGTTGTCCGGCAGGCTGATGACATCACCTTTCGGGTAGTCAGCCGGATAACCGGCAGCGGCCAGTACCACGCCCAGCGATGGACGCGGATCCCACTGTGCCGTTTCATGATCCAGCTTGCCTTCCAGCGCCGCCAGACAATGGGCGACGATATCCGACTGCATGCGTAGCATGATTGGCTGGGTTTCCGGGTCGCCGAAACGGCAGTTGTATTCGATGACTTTCGGCGCACCAGACTCGTCAATCATCAGACCGGCGTAGAGGAAGCCGGTGTAATCGTTACCTTCTGCGGCCATGCCATTAACGGTTGGCATAATCACTTCGCGCATCACGCGGTCGTGGATTGCCTGCGTCACTACCGGGGCTGGTGAGTACGCACCCATGCCGCCGGTATTGGGGCCGGTATCTTTATCGCCGACGCGTTTGTGATCCTGACTGGTGGCCATTGGCAGCACGTTTTTGCCATCGACCATCACGATGAAAGACGCTTCTTCGCCGGCGAGGAATTCTTCGATAACAACACGGCAGCCCGCATCACCAAAGGCGTTACCGGACAGCATGTCTTTGACCGCTTCTTCAGCCTGCTCCAGTGTTTCGGCGACGATCACGCCTTTACCGGCGGCCAGACCATCGGCTTTTACTACAATCGGAGCGCCTTTTTCTTTCAGATAAGCCAGCGCCGGCTCAATCTCAGTGAAATTCTGGTAATCGGCAGTTGGAATCTGCTGACGCGCGAGAAAATCTTTGGTGAACGCTTTGGAGCCTTCCAGTTGAGCAGCGCCTTTGCGTGGGCCGAAAATTTTCAGACCGGCGGCTTCAAACTGATTGACGATGCCGCCAACCAGCGGAGCTTCCGGACCGACGATGGTCAGGCCGATGGCGTTGTCTTCAGCAAACTTCTGCAGACCATCAAAATCCATCACATCGAGGGCGACGTTTTCCATACCGGCTTCACGCGCGGTACCGGCGTTGCCCGGCGCAACGAATACTTTTTCAACCAGAGGTGATTGCAGAGCTTTCCAGGCCAGGGCGTGTTCACGGCCGCCGCTGCCAATTACTAGAACTTTCATTCTTACATTCCTTATTGTAGGAGCGGGCCATGCCCGCGATATTTCAATCAGGTCGCGGGCATGGCCCGCTCCTACGGATTCGCATTTCAGTGATAGCGCCCAGGAGCGACTTATTCGCGCCAGAAAGCGCAATAGCTTTCAGCAACACTTAGTGGCGGAAGTGACGCATTCCGGTAAACACCATTGCGATTCCGGCCGCATCAGCGGCGGCAATCACTTCTTCATCACGGATCGATCCACCCGGCTGGATAATGGCTTTAATGCCATTGGCCGCGGCGTTGTCGATACCGTCGCGGAACGGGAAGAAGGCATCGGATGCCATCACTGCACCTTCAACCACCAGACCGGCATGTTCGGCCTTAATCGCCGCGATGCGGGCGGAGTTTACACGGCTCATCTGACCGGCGCCTACGCCCACGGTCTGACGGTTTTTGGCGTAAACAATGGCGTTGGATTTAACGAACTTGGCGACTTTCCAGGCGAAAATCAGATCGTGCAGTTCGGCTTCGGTTGGCGCGCGCTTGGTCACGACTTTCAGTTCATCGGCGGAAATCATGCCGTTATCGCGATCCTGTACCAGCAGACCGCCATTGACGCGCTTGTAATCCAGACCGGCAGCCCGTTCAGCTGGCCATTGGCCACATTCGAGCAGGCGTACGTTTTGCTTGGCAGCTACTACAGCGGCGGCTTCGGCACTGACTTTCGGGGCGATGATGACTTCGACAAACTGGCGGTCAACGATGGCCTGGGCCGTTTCAGCATCCAGTTCGCGGTTAAAGGCGATGATGCCGCCAAAGGCCGATTCGCTGTCGGTGGCGTAAGCCAGGTCGTAGGCTTTGCGAATGCCGCCGTCTTCTTCAGGCACCACAGACACACCACAAGGATTGGCGTGTTTGACGATGACACAGGCTGGCTTAACGAAGGACTTCACACACTCCAGCGCAGCATCGGTGTCGGCGACGTTGTTGTAGGACAGTTCTTTGCCTTGCAGTTGCTTGGCGGTGGCGATTGAGGCTTCGGCCGGGTTGGCTTCAATATAGAAGGCCGCATTCTGATGCGGATTCTCGCCGTAACGCATGTCCTGCGCTTTGATGAACTGGCTGTTGAAGGTCTGCGGGAACGACAGACGGTTATCGGTGCTCAGGACTTCTGCGTTCTGGTCGATGGTGCCCAGATAGTTAGCGATCATACCGTCGTAGGCGGCGGTGTGTTCGAAGGCTTTCAGCGCCAGGCCAAAACGGGTTTTGTAGGTCAGACCGTTGTGCGCTTTCAGATCGTCCAGCACGTTGCTGTAATCCTTGCTGTTTACCACGATGCCGACATAGGCGTGGTTTTTCGCGGCAGAACGCACCATGGTCGGGCCGCCGATATCGATGTTTTCAATCGCCAGCGCCAGATGACAGTCTTCTTTGGCTACGGTCGCGGCGAACGGGTACAGGTTAACCACCACCAGATCAATCGGGTTGATGTCATGTTCGCTCATGACGTCATCGTCCTGACCACGACGGCCGAGAACACCACCGTGAATTTTCGGATGCAGCGTTTTTACGCGGCCATCCATCATTTCCGGGAAACCGGTGTAATCGGAGACTTCAACCGCTGGAATCTGGTTATCCATCAGCAGTTTGTAAGTACCACCAGTAGACAGAATTTCTACACCGGCAGCGTGCAGGGCCTGGGCGAACTCGACGATTCCGGTTTTATCCGACACGCTGATCAGGGCCCGGCGTACTGGGGTGATGTCCGCTGGGATCTCGTTGGCAGGAATAAAGTTGCTCATATGGTCAGGTTTTCTATGTTTTAAAAAAGAAAAAGCGGCCACAAAGCCGCTGAGTATTTAGAGGTAGGGCTTAAAGCATGCCGTACTGTTTCAGTTTTTTACGCAGTGTGCCGCGGTTTAAACCAAGAACAACGGACGCTTTGGTCTGATTGTCGCGGGTATACTTCATGACGGTTTCCAGCAGTGGGGCTTCCACTTCGGACAGTACCATGTCGTAGATATCGACAACGGCCTGACCATCCAGGTGGTCAAAGTAGTTTTGCAGTGCTTTTTCCACACTGTCACGCAGGGTTTGTGTCGCTTCTAACGGGGTACGCAGATATTGCTGCAAGTCTGCTGAATCGGTCACTGTCTCAACCTTCCTTCTTTCGATTACTTCGCGGTTCAATGTATCGGTGTTCATGCTGCCAATTCCTTCTTCCGGATCGTATCCTTAAAAAACTGCCTCACCGCGTGTTGCTGCTCGGTGCTGCCTTCCAGCCGGTTAAAGCGGCTACGGAAATCGCCATCGCTGTTCTGATACTGGAGATACCAGCTCACGTGTTTGCGGGCGATCCGTACGCCCAGAAAATCGCCGTAAAATTCGTACAGCGCATCCAGGTGGCTTAATAAAATCTGTTCAACTTCCTGCAGTTGTGGGGCAGGGAGTTCTTCGCCTGTGGCCAGGTAGTGAGCCACTTCGCGGAAAATCCAGGGCTGGCCCTGGGCGGCGCGGCCAATCAATACGCCATCGGCACCGGTGTATTGCATGACCTCAAAGGCTTTGCGGGCGCTGGTGATGTCGCCGTTGGCAAAGACCGGAATTCCGACGCTCTGTTTGATGGCGCGGATGGTGTCGTACTCGACGGTATTTTTGTAGCCACAGGCCCGGGTGCGACCATGTACTGCCAGCGATACAATGCCGGCCTCTTCGGCGATACGTGCAATACGCTCGCCATTGCGGTTGTCCGGGTCCCAACCCGTCCGGATCTTGAGGCTGACCGGTACATCAACAGCACCGACCACGGCCTGTAATATGTCTTTCACCAAAGCTTCATCTTTCAGCAACGCTGAACCGGCAGCCTTATTACAGACTTTCTTGGCCGGGCAGCCCATATTGATGTCGATGATCTGGGCACCGTTGGTAACGTTAAACCGCGCGCCCTGAGCCATGATTTCAGGATCACCGCCCACGATCTGTACCGCGATTGGCTCGGGCTCGCCGGTGTGATCCAGGCGCAGCTGCGATTTACGCGTATGGCGCACATCCGGGCTGGATGACACCATTTCGCCGACCACCAGTCCGGCACCTAACTGGCGGCAGAGCTGACGGAACGGACGATCAGTTACCCCTGCCATTGGCGCCAGAACTACTGGATTGGGTAGTGTGTAAGGGCCAATCGAAGGCATGCGAAACCGCTGAGTTTTGATCAAAAAATGTGCTGTGAAAAAGTCGCGGTATGATACTCATAACCCCCTGCTGAATAAAGGGGGAGTTGGCTGCTTTTGTGTGAATAGTGTTAAAAATTCTGACGGCGGCCACTTGACCGCCAGGAATTATTGGTTGCTGACGATCTGTATGGCGTAGCTGACGGCTTCCGGGCCGGGATCGACAATTTCCAGTGCGATATGAATCGGTGCCTGGCTGGGCATATCACTCTGGCCGGCCAGCTCGCCGGACAGGTATTGTGCCGGGGTGAACTGGCGGCTGGCGACGACGTTGTCGTTCAGATCCCGGAATACCAGGGTCAGATCCGGGAACGGTTGTTCGTAGGCGGCTTTATTCAGCAGCAGGGTGTCGACCACCAGTGCCCGTTGTAAGTCGGGATGGGCACGTACCACCAGATGCTGGGTGGTCATTTCACGGATGTTCTGAATTTTCGGCAGATGGCAATCCATAACTCCGCAGATTTTTGCATAGTAAGGCCGCCATTGTGGCGTGCGCGCCCAATGATCAAATTGAAAATATAACGTCTGCGCAGCGGCGGCGAGCAGCATCAGAATGACACCACTGAACCATCCCCAGGGAAAACGGCGGCCACGGCGCTTTTTGGCCAGTTGCAGCGGTTCTTCCTGCAGGCCGGCAATGCTGTTGGTGGGCAGGTTAATTTCCATGGTTTCAGTCTGCAGACCATCATCACCCCCAAGGGTGAAGTCGTTACGGCCACGATGAGTGTCGTCATCGTCGTCCTCATCGAGGAAACCGTGAAAATCGTCTTCTTCCGGCGGCGGCAGGTCGAAGTTGAAGTCATCATTGCCACTCAGTTTGAGTTTGGCCGATGTGACCTTCTCTTCTTTCATCTGCCGGATGCTGTCATCGTCGTCATTCAGCAGGGCATTGGCCCAGGACTCGTCATCGTCGCTGGATTTTCCTTCGTCATCGTCATCAAGGCTGAAATCGATGGTGTCGCTGCTGGCATTGCGCAGGCTGAAAATAGAGTCATCCATTTCCAGCTCAATGCGTGGCTTGGGACGCTTCTGGTGATCGGGTGCGCGCAGATTGAAGTCGGTGAACGGATCGTCGGCCAGAGTTTCGGAAATCGGATCGTCATCCATATCATCATGGATCAGACCGGAGTCATCATCATCTTCAGGCTCCGGCTTGCTGACGGCGGGTTGGACAGGCGTTGCCGCCGGTTTAGCAGGAGCCGCGGGTCTGACTGCGGCCTGAGCCGGTGAGGCGGCTGTTTTCGCCGCTGCGGCCGCATTTTCCGGGATAATATGTTCGGCTGCTTTGAACACCTGCAGGCAGGAGCCGCAACGCACCATGCCACGGGCAGCATTCAGATGTTCATCGCGAACACGAAAGCTGGTCTGACAATGTGGGCAGCGGGTTACATGAACAGCCATGATCAGTCCTTATCGTTTAATCCCTGTAAGAATAACCCAATCACCCATTTGTTCCGCCGGGTTCATGATGAACCACTGATCATAACAGGCCGAGACTTCGTCTGCCTGTTCGGCCAACAGTCCGGACAATGCCAGTTTGCCGCCGCTGCGGGTCAGTTCAGCCATGTGCGGTGCGAGGCTCATTAAAGGTCCAGCGAGAATGTTGGCGACGGTCATATCGGCCTGAACTGCCGGCGTGGCTTCTGGCAGATAGATTTCGTACTGGCTGGCATCAATGCCATTGCGTTCGGCGTTATCGCCGGTCGCGGTCAGTGCCTGCGGGTCGATGTCGACACCAATCATATGTTTCGCACCGAGCAGCAGGGCCGCAATGCCCAGAATGCCGCTGCCACAACCGTAGTCGACCACCAGTTCGTTGCCCTCAACAGCACCGTCGAGGTATTTCAGACACAGCGCAGTCGTCGGATGAGTGCCGGTGCCGAAGGCCAGACCCGGATCAAGCATCAGATTAACGGCATCCGCTTGTGGCGGCTCACGCCAGCTTGGGCAGACCCAGAGGCGCTTTCCAAACGGCATCGGATGGTAATCATCCATCCAGGCGCGGACCCAGTCTTTATCTTCAACCAGTTCAATTTTGTGCTCAGGCAGAGTGGTGCCACCTTCGGCAGCGTACATCAGGGCAATTTGCTCAAGCAGGGCGTCGCTGTCCTGATTGGCATCGAACAGGCCAATGATCTGAGTTTTATCCCAGATCGGCGTGGTGCCCAGTTCCGGCTCAAGAATCGGCTGGTCGGCGTCATCCTGCAAAGTGACAGACAAAGCACCCGCGGCCAGCAGAGCATTTTCTACGGCTTCGACATCGGCCTGAGTCGCGTGAATACGGATCTGAATCCAGGACATGTTATACGTTCTCCGCGCTTAAACGGCTGATCGCCGCCTGCAGCGCCAGGTCATAGCCTTGCACACCGAGTCCGGCGATCACTCCGACGGCAAGATCCGACAGGTAGGAGTGATGGCGGAAGCTCTCGCGTGCATGGACATTGGAAATATGAATTTCGATAAAAGGAATGGCAACACCCGCCAAGGCGTCACGCAGTGCCACGCTGGTATGGGTAAACGCCGCCGGGTTAATAATAATAAAGACGGTGCCATCGCCGCGGGCGGCATGAATACGGTTAATCAGCTCGTGTTCGGCGTTGCTTTGGAACTGTTCCAGAGTGAATCCGGCAGCCCGGGCGCTCTGGCTCAGCTGCTGTTCTATATCGGCCAGCGTGGTGTGGCCGTAAATATGCGGCTCACGGGTGCCCAGCAGATTCAGATTAGGCCCCTGCAATACCAGAATGCTCGCCATGATGATTACCCTGAAGATGAAGTCATGGGTCGTCGACAGCTGACCCTGAGTGCAGGCCGGCCAATATGACCCGAAAGCCCGCGAGTTTGCCGAAAAAGCCGGCGAGCGTCCAGTTCTGGCGGGGAGAGTGGCGTTTTTTGCCGGATAGCGAAAAAACACCGGAGTATTCAGGGAGGCTGTTCATGGTGCGATTCAGAGTGTGATTCAGAGTGCAGAGATACCGAAGGTTGGAGTTATTCACCCTCACCGGCGAGTTGTACCTGATTGCGGCCATTGCGTTTAGCGCAATACAGCGCCTGGTCGCTGGCGGCAACCAGCTCGCTGATGCTCTGACCACTCCACTCCGCGACGCCGCAGGAGAAGGTTACTTTCAGTGACTGGCCATCGTGAATCAGATTGGCGAAGTTGAGGCGGATATCATCCATAATTTGCCGCGCCTGCTGGGCGGTGGCATCAAGCAGAATAATGGCAAACTCTTCGCCCCCATAGCGGCCGATAGGGTCGGATTTACGCAGACTCTGACGCAAAAACAACGACAGGTTGCGGATGACGAGGTCGCCGACCGGGTGGCCATGACGGTCATTAACCTGCTTGAAATGATCAATATCGACCATAACAAAACTGATCGGCACATCGCTGTTGGTGCGCATGGCATCCTGCAGAGCACCCAGCAGATGGGTGTGGTTAAGCAGGCCGGTGAGGCTGTCGCAGGCAATCAGGTTCTGTAATTGCCGGGCGCGGCTGACGCGGTTGCGCAGCGTCGTGAGCAGATGACCGGGATCGACAGGCTTGGTTAAAAAGTCATCGCCGCCTTCGGCCATCGCCGCCAGCTGGCGTTCACGGTCTTCTTCACCGGAGAGGTAAATAATGGGCAGGTTGATGTATTCGCGTTGCTGGCGGATCACTTTGGCTAATTCCATACCGTTACAGCCTGGCATGTACATATCCATCAAAATCAGATCCGGAGTAAAACCACTGAGTACGTCGAGTACCAGCAGGGGATCGTTAGCGACCTGGGTCACCATGCCCGCTTTGTTCAGCACGTTTGCCGTGTGGGTTGCCTGAGCGCGGGAATCGTCGATGATCAGAATTTTGAACGGCACTTCCGGTGAACTGTCGAGCAGGTTCTCCAGATGACTGATAACAGACTGCACATCCATTTCTTCATAGATGCCCAGGCCGCCATTGCGCAACGTAGCAAGGCGTTGTTCCAGGGATGGCGGCGTATCGCGGTAGGTAAACAAAACCGGCAGCGGATTTTCACGGCTTCCTTGCAGGCTTTGCGCCAGCTCCAGGCCGAGTCCGGTACCGGCAAAGTCGAGATCAAGGACCACGGCTGCCGGGTGACGCCGCTCCAGCGCCTGGGCGAAATCGTGGGCAGTGCGCTGTAATTCCGGACGCAAACCAAAGTACTGCATTTGCTCGGCCATGGTCAGGGCATGATCGGTGTTGCTGAGTGCAATATAGACCGGCTTCTTTTCCGGAATCAGGGTGTCGGCGGTTTTATCGTCGGTATGGCGTAACGCCGTTTTACTGAGGGCAATAATGGTTTGGTTGAGGCTTTCCAGCTGCGCGCTGTCGGGACTGTGGCCGACGGCAATATGTGCCAGGGTCGACAGTAACTGCCGGGCCAGTTTTTCATGCCGGGCCGCTTCAAAACGCTGGGCGAAACGTACCAGCTTTTCCACCGCCAGGGTGAAATCCATCATCCGCTCGGCGCTCCACTGCTGGGTTGGCAGCTGGCGCCAGAGGTCAATAACCTGACGAACCTGATTAATAACCCGGAAGGAAAAGTGTTGTTTTAACCGGGCTGCGGGGGTCAGGTTATCCGTCATCGTTGTTACTTCTTAGCTACAGATGATCTAAGAATAGCAGTTTCTGCTCCAGACTCATGTTGTCTGTCTATGCTTAACGGTAACAATATTTATCTGTTGGTTGCCTGTCTGCGCATGGATTTCTCCACTGCTGTGTTTCATTCCCGTCATCAGCCGGGTTCCCCGTGGTGGCTGTTATGGCCGTTGACTGCCTTACTGTGCTGGAATCTGGCTGGGCAGGAGGCATTGTATGCGGATACTGAACGCTGGGTGCCGGAGGAACTGACGGGCAAAGCGAAGCAGCAATATGACGGCAAGGCGGCCGCACGTATTGATGCCTGGCGGCAGACGTTGCATGGTCTGGCGGATGCCAGTGAGGCTGACAAACTCAAAGGGGTGAATGCCTTTTTTAACCGCGAATTACGCTTTGTCAGCGATGCCAAACACTGGGGAATGGATGACTATTGGGCAACGCCTTACGAAGCTCTGGGCAGTGATGGCGGTGACTGCGAAGATTATGTGATCGCCAAATATTATTCGTTGCGCCAGCTGGGCGTCGATACCAGTAAACTGCGCATCACTTACGTTAAGGCGATTCGTCTGAATCAGGCGCACATGGTGTTAACCTATTTTCCGACGCCGGATGCGGTGCCTCTGGTGCTGGATAATTTAATCGGCATTATTGCTCCGGCCAGCGAACGCAGTGATTTGTCGCCGGTTTACAGTTTTAATGGCGATGGTATGTGGCTGGAACGAATGAAAGGGCAGGGGATTCGTATGGGGAATCCGAATAAGCTCGATTTATGGACGGATCTGCGTGTCCGCATGAACCAACTGGGAATGGACTTATAACAATGACATTGCGACAACAATTCTCCCTGCTGACCAGTCTGTTAGTCATCATTTTGCTGGTGGGTAATCTGCTGGTGATGATGATGAATGGCCGTGACTATTTTCAGCAACAACTGAATGCCCGTGCTTACGATGCGGCCACATCTCTGGCGTTGTCTATGTCGCAGGTGGCCGCCGATGATGAGGTTCAGCTGACGCGGTTGATGGATGTGTTGTTTGATCGCGGTTTTTTTGCCGTCATTGAATTGCAACGTATTGATAACGACCCTATTTACCGCCGCAGCCGTGACTCAGTGGGTGAGGCCGTGGCGCCGCGCTGGTTTATGCAGTGGGTCGGACTGGAAATGATCGCAGCGGAAGCCGACGTTACCCGCCAATGGCAGCGTTTGGGTACGGTGCGGGTGATCAGCCATACCGATTTTGCATACCGTGATCTGTGGGCCATGGTGCGTGCCGAATTGATCTGGTTCTCCTGGGTGTTGGTAGTCACGCTGGTATTACTGCAGATATTGCTGAGCTGGCTGTTTCGCCCGCTGGCACGGGTTGAGCGTCAGGCGCTGGCCATTTGTGAGCGGCAATGGCAGGTGCAAACGGATATTCCACGCCCGCGGGAACTGCGGCGCATGGTGCTGGCGATGAATAAAATGGTGCAGAAGCTGCAAAGTATTTTCACCGAGCAATCGGCCATGACGGAGCAGCTGCGGGCAGAATCGTTTAACGATAACGTTAGCGGCCTGCTTAACCGCCGCGGTTTTGATCAGCGTCTGCAACACATTCTGGAGCGTGGCGAAGAACACAGCGGTGTGTTGATGTTAATGCAGTTGCAGAATCTGAGTGCGCTGAATCAGTCGCAGGGGCGACAAGTAGTGGATGATGTTCTGAACATGCTTGGCACCGAGTTGCAGCGTTGTTTGCATGAGTTTCCAGCCGCTTTCAGTGGCCGCCGTTCAGGCAGTGATTTTGCGCTGTACATTCCCTGTGCTGATAAGGTGCAGGCCAATGAATTGCTGCAGCAAATGTTCAGCCAGCTGGCGACCAGCGTATTGTCGCGGCGTCAAGAACTGGTCTTTCATCTTGGCGGTGTGTTTTTACAGGCCTTACAGGATGATCCGGTACAGGCATTGAGCTGCGCGGATGCTGCGTTACGCCAGGCACAACGTGCACCGGAAGGGCGTGCGCAACTTTACCAGGCTGACAATGCGGCAACGGTGCAGGAGTGGACGGCGGGTCAGTGGCACGAATTATTGCTGGGGGTATTGGAAGTGAATGCCCTGCAATTACAGTTTTTACCGGTCATCAGTAACCGCAACCGGCGTTTGCTGCAGTTTGAGGTCTTCAGCCGCATTGTCTGGCAGGGCGAAACACTGTCAGCGGCGCGCTTTTGGCCAATGGTCGAGCAGCATCAGCTGGCAGCACGTTACGATGCCAGTATTGTTGCGCAGGTATTGGCTCAGTTGAAACAGCAAACCCTGATGCCCGGCGTGACTTATTGCATCAATATTTCGCCGGCTTCGGTGCTTGATGAGCCGTTCCATCAGCGTTTAACCGAGCTGTTCCGCGATGCGCCGCAGCTGGCGGCGCATATTGCGCTGGAAGTACCGGAGTCGTCCTTGAATGGCATTGAAACGGCACTGGCGCGTCTGGCCTTGCAGCTGAAACCTTTTGGCGTATCCTTGGGGGTTGATCAGGTCGGCACCGGCAGTATGGCGTTTGCTTATCTGCAACGTTTGCCGCTCGATTACATCCGCATTGATGGCAGCTTTAACCGTGGTTTGCATCAGGCTCAGGATCATCGTTTTTTTATTCAGTCGATGGTGCAGATCGCCCACAACCTGGATTTATTGGTGCTCGGTGAAGGCATCGAAGAAGCCGATGACGTGGCCGTGCTGCGTCAGACCGGCGTTGATGGCATGAGCGGTTATTTCTTCAGTAAGCCTTTGCCCTCACTGGCGGAAGCGCATCAATGGCAGCTACCGGCAGATGATGCCTGATTGGCTGCGACATTTTGCCTCTGTGCAGAGCAGGTTTGGCGCGTACAATGCGGCTACTGTTGAGTGTCCGGAGAAATAACTATGCGTAATCCAGCGTCTGTCTTTTTATTGTTATTGGGGTTGGCTGCGTCCGGACTGGCGGCGGCACAAGGTCTGGCTGCCAGTGATGTCTATGTGCGTGAGCCGATTACCGGACGTTATATGAGCGCAGCCTTTATGACACTGAGCAATGCAACGGATCAGGATAGAATCCTGACGAGTGTCAGTGCTGACTGGGCCGGTATTATCGAAATTCATACCCATCTGCATGATAACGGCGTCATGCGCATGCGCCAGCTGGAGTCGTTAACCATTCCGGCCGGAGAAAGCGTCAGCCTGGAACCGGGTGGTTTGCATTTAATGCTGTTTAAACTGAAATTGCCGCTGGCAGATACGTTGCCAATGACGCTGTGTTTCAGTGATGGTGAGTGTCAGACGGTGAGTGCGGAATTACGCAGTTTGAAATGATGCTTTTATTTATCGGCCTTCGCTGCACTAAAAAATAACGCGCCCTAAGGCGCGTTATTTTTTTCAACTGGCTCCCACGCTCTGCGTGGTAGTTTTTGCTGACGCAGTTGCATTCCCACACGGAGCTTCGGTTGTCGGTGGTTGCCATTCTTTTAATAGCTTTAATACGTCACCGGCTTTGCGGCCTTGCATGGCACAGGCGGTCATCATACCGGCCATTAAGGCTCCGCCCACGCCAGCGGTCATAACATCCGCGCCGGTCATGTAGAGGTTCTTAACCGGTGTTACCGGATGCAGAAACGGCTTTTTGAAGCGATCGACAAAGTGATCCAGACCGTAGATTTCACCGGCGCTGCTTTTCTGGAACCAGTCACTGGACAGTGGCGTGGATAATTCCTGAAAGACCAGTTTCTCGCGCAGTTGTGGCAGGCGTTCGTACAGTTTTTCCAGCAGACGCTCGCTGACCTTGGCTTTGATCTGGTCGTATTCTTCTCCGCGCTGATTCCAGGTGCTTCCGGCCCATTGGCTGAACCACTCATGCCTGGCCACCGTTACGATTTCGACGGTGGATTTACCTGGGAAACGGTTGTTCCAGTCGGGATCTTTGGCCGATGGAAACGAAATATATACAACCGGAAATTCCTGTTCAGGATCGTCGTAATAGCGTTGCAGGTTACCTTCGTGATCGGCGCTTGGGTAAATCCACAGGTTGGTTGTGCTTAAACCAAGCTCTTCGGCGGTGCCATCAAAACCGGCATAAATACAATAATGCGCGCTGGAGCGTTGTACTTGTTCAGCCCAGCGTTCGGTGCCCAGTTTTTTCCGCACTTCAGCGGGCAGTAAGCGTTGTGTGGTGTTCCAGAATCCGGCGTTACTGACCACGCGCTCAGCCGTCAGCTCGGTGCCATTGGCCAAGCGAACACCGCAGGCGCGGTTATTGCGCACGATGATTTCGTCGACATCGGCGTAGGTAAACACCTCACCGCCGGATTTTTGAATGGTCGGGATAATGGTGCGGGCAATGGCCGATGCACCGCCCACCGGATACGCGCCACCGGCAAGGTAATGCTTGGCGATTAAGGCATGCATAATAAAGGCGGCGTCGGTGGGTGTTTGGCCGTAATCCCCCCATTGGCCGGTCAGGACTGAAATTAATTGTTGGTTGCCGGTGAGATTTTCCAGCACTTCGCGGGTGGTCTGAAAAAAGGCTTTTGGCAGCAGTAGCGGCCGGATGAGATTGTAGGCGCGGGCCAGTAATGGTGGCATGGCCTGACCGGCAAAGAAACGTGGCGTTTTACGGCTCATTTCACGGATCAGTTCGATGTAGCGGTCAATGGCCTGTCCTTCCTGCGGGAAGCGCTCTTTCAGCATGGCGGCGAAGTTTTCCCGTCCGGCAATAAAGCCGTATTCTTCTTTGCCAAGAATAATGCGGTCATATTCAGGTGCCATCTCAGCCCACTGCAAACGTCCCTCACTGACCACATCAAATACCCGGCGCAGGGTCGAGGGTTTGTGTACTTCACCGATGTAATGCACGCCCACATCCCATTCAAAGCCTTCACGGTCGTAGGCGTGGGTAAAGCCACCGGCGGTGTAGTGTTGTTCCATGACGGCGACTTTCTGGCCGAGCAATGACAGAAAAGCAGCGGTTGTCAGTCCGCCCATGCCTGAACCAATAACAATCACATCGTAGTGACTGTCTGCACGACTAGCACGGAAGCGGGTTCCGGTTCTTACTTTAACCTTGCTCATTGCTGCTCCTCCGGGATGGGGCGGGTGTTTTGTTATTGTTATTGCGATCTTGTTATGCAAAAAATTGCATATGATTGTCAGATTATCCCGCCTGCATAGGCGATGCAAGCCCGGACGGGTAGAATGGCTGCAGAAATTAAGGAGAGAGCGAGTGTCGCTTAAACACGCCATTCTGGTGTTACTGGAAACCGAGCCGGGGTCGGGTTACGACCTGCTCAAACGCTTTCGTGAGCATATGGGCTATTTCTGGAATGCCAGTCATCAGCAGATATACCAGCAACTGAAGTGGATGCACGAAGCTGGCTGGCTGGTGGTGAGTACCGAGCCGCAACAGGGTAAGCCAGACCGCAAGGTGTACGAGCTGACACCACAGGGGCACGAAGCCTTGTTGGCCTGGCTGGCAGAAACCAGTAAGCCGGAAAAAATCAACGACAGCCTGTTGGTACGGCTGTATGGCGGACATTTGCGCGATACCGAAAATATTCGCGCAGAGATGGCGCATCACCGCACGCTGTATGAACAAAACCGCGCGGCGCTGTTGTCGATTGAGCAGCATTACCTGGCGTTGCCTAAAGCGGAGCAGCAGCGTTATCGCTTTCCGTATCTGACGCTGCGGCGCGGCATCCTGTCGGTAGAGGCCTGGCTCGACTGGGCGGATGAAGTCGACGCTTTTCTGAATCACCCATAAATTGAAAAAGGAATAACAATGGCAGGTGCAAGTTTGTTAGCGCTGCTCGACGACATTGCCACGGTACTCGACGACGTTGCCGTCATGTCGAAAATGGCAGCGAAGAAAACCAGCGGTGTACTGGGCGATGATCTGGCGCTGAATGCTCAGCAGGTCTCCGGTATTCGTGCTGAACGCGAGTTGCTGGTGGTGTGGGCCGTGACCAAAGGCTCACTGAAAAATAAACTGATTCTGGTGCCAACGGCACTGTTGATCAGTGCGTTTGCGCCTTGGGCGGTAATAATTTTGCTGATGTTGGGTGGTGCTTACCTGTGCTTTGAAGGCGTTGAAAAACTGCTGCACAGTTTTTTGCATCGCAAGGAGGCGGAAGCCAGCAAACAGCAATTGCAGCAAGCGTTGCAAAGTAGCCCTGAAGATTTAATGGCGTTTGAGCAGGGCAAAATCAAAGGTGCAATCCGCACCGATTTTATTTTGTCGGCAGAGATTATTGTGATTACGCTGGGCTCGGTGGCACAGGCCAGTTTTACCACTCAGGTCTTGGTGGTATCAGCGTTAGCGCTGCTGTTTACCTTTGGTGTTTATGGATTGGTGGCAGCCATTGTGAAAATGGACGATGCCGGTCTGTATCTCAGCGAACGCGGTGACGGTTTATTACAGGCTATTGGTCATGGGCTTTTAGTATTGGCGCCGTGGCTGATGAAAACATTATCCGTGGTCGGCACGCTGGCGATGTTTCTGGTGGGGGGCGGCATTCTGATGCATGGCGTGCCTCAGCTGGAACATCTGGCGCATTCGGCTTCGGGTTGGGCGATTCACAGCTGGGGCACAACGCTGCCATGGCTGGCGGATATCAGCAGCGCTTTGCTGCCGTTAGCCTTTAACCTGCTGGTCGGCGTATTGGCCGGAACAGTGCTGGTGGGAGTGATGTCGGTGTGGGAAAAACTGCGCGGCCATTAAGACCGCCGGATCATACCATGCAGGATCAGTTGTAAGGCTTGTCCTGCTCCTGCTGCCATTCTTCTGACATCAGTACTTCATCGGCCGGTTTGCCGGGAATGGCATGACCTTGACTGGCCCATTCGCCCAGGTCTATCAGCTTGCAGCGTTCGCAGCAGAACGGCCGGTATTTGTTTTCCGCAATCCATTCCACTTCTTTTTTACAGGTCGGGCAGTTTACTTTCATGGGGTTCTCGCAGGTTTGCTAATCGCATGTCAGTCAGCGCGCTATTTTATTGTGAAGCCGCACGCAACAGGTAGCTGCTGTGCAGCAGTTCCAGTTGCTGGTGCAGCTCAGCCATCCCCAGACTGTTATCGGCAATGTCATCGGCGCGTGAGCGGCGTTCAGCACGTGACATTTGTGCAGCAATAATGCGACGGATCTGATCGGCGTTATTCTGATCGCGTGATGTCGCCCGCGCAATCTGAATGTCTTCAGCGACATCAATCAGCAGCGTATGTTGTGTTAATAGTGCCTGGCCGGATTCGAATAACAGGGGTGACACCAGAATGGCATAAGCCGAAGTGGCTTGCTGTAACTGGAGGATAATGTTGTCGCGGATGCGCGGATGCGTCTGAGATTCCAGCCACTTACGTTCTTCTGGCTCGGCGAACACTTTCTCGCGTAGCCAGGCGCGGTTGAGGCTGTTATCCGCGAGCAGTGCCTGGTCACCAAAGCGATCTTTAATGGCCTGCCAGGCTGGTTGTCCCGGTTCAACGACTTCGCGGGCGACAATATCGGCGTCGACCACAGTAATACCTTTGCTGGCGAAGAAATCACTGGCGGCGGTTTTGCCACTGCCAATTCCGCCGGTTAAACCCAAAACCCACATCGCTGATTATTACCTGTCAGAAACGCCCAAGATACCATTCGGTGATGTCATTACCCCAGAGAGCGGCGATCCAGCCGGCGGTAGCCAGATAAGGGCCAAACGGAATGGGAAGGTTTTTATCGCGCCCCAGTATCATAATGCCGGCAATACCGACGACAGCACCCACCACGGAAGACAGCAGAATAATCAGCGGCAAACTTTGTACACCCAGCCAGGCACCAAGCGCGGCCAGCAGCTTGAAATCGCCGTAACCCATCCCGTCTTTGCCGGTCACCAGCTTGAATATCCAGAACACACTCCACAGCGCCATATAGCCGGCTACGGCACCATATACGGCGCTTTCCAGATCGGTGAACAATCCCTGGCTGTTGACCAGCAGGCCCAGCCATAGCAGGCTCAGGGTCATGGTGTCGGGCAAAATCTGATGGTCGATATCAATCACCGACATGCTGATTAACAGCCAGGTAAACACCAGCATGGCCGCCAGTTGCCAGCCCCAGGGATACACCAGCAGCAATGCGGTGCTGAGTGCTGCAGTAGCGATTTCAACCGCCGGATAGCGCAGGCCAATACGAGTACCGCAGCCGGCACACTTACCGCGCAGCAAGACCCAACTCAGCAGCGGAATATTCTGCCAGGCCCTGACCGGAGCCTGACATTTGGGGCAGTGTGAGTCAGGCTTTAACAGGTTGAAGGGCTTACTCAGATCGTCAATGGCCGGGTGCTTGGGCAGAGTAGTGTCCATTTCCAGACAATCCTGCTTCCAGCTGCGGAACATCATCACCGGAAAGCGCAGGATAACGACGTTGAGGAAACTGCCGATGAGGAGGCTGATGATCAGAATAAAACCAGCCAAAACCCAAGAGTTGGATGCTAATAGTTCCGGAAATGTCATTAAACCACTTCGCCCATCTGGAAAATTGGCAGGTACATCGCAATAATCAAACCACCAATCACAACGCCTAAAAAGGCCATCACCATGGGTTCCAGCATAGCTGTCATACCATCAACCGCATTGTCGACTTCGGCTTCAAAATAACTGGCGGCTTTATCCAGCATGGCATCAAGAGCACCGGATTCTTCGCCGATGCTGGTCATCTGCACCACCATATTGGGAAATACACCGGTCGAACGCATGGCAAAGTGCATCTGCTGGCCCGAAGATACTTCATCACGAATCTTGAGTACCGCATCGCGATACACTACATTGCCGACGGCACCGGCTACCGATTCAAGAGCCTCTACCAGTGGTACGCCGGCTGCAAAGGTTGTCGAAAGAACCCGTGCAAACCGGGCGACAGCCGCTTTACGGATAAGATCACCGAAGACCGGAACTTTAAGGGTGAAGCGCTCAAAGCTATTCCTAAATGCAGGTGAGCGTTTGAGTGCCTGACCGAATGCGATGCCTGCAATGATAAGCAGACCAAACACTTCAAGGTAATAAGCCTGAGCTGTCTCTGAAAGCATCACCACAAATTGAGTCGGAGCAGGAAGTTCAGCGCCAAAACTTTCAAACATTTCCTGGAATGTTGGAACAACCTTGACCAGAAGGATAATGGTTACAATAAAAGCGATTGCTAGTGTTACAGCAGGATACATCAGGGCTTTTTTGATTTTGGCACGCAACTCTTCGGTCTTTTCTTTGTAAACAGCCACTTTATCCAGCATGGATTCCAAAGCACCTGCTTGTTCGCCAGATTCAACCAGGTTGCAGGTTAATTCATCAAAATATTCCGGATACTGTTTTAATGCGGATGCGAAGTCATTACCCGCTGAAACTGAATCCCTGATACCCGAAATTAGTTCTTTCATTGATGCATTGTCTACACCGTCAGAAACGATATCGAAGGATTGCACCAGAGGAACACCGGCTTTAATCATGGTCGCCATTTGACGGGTGAAAAAGGTGATATCCGCGGATTTGATTTTCTTTTTCTTTGGACCGCCAAGGCCGAACAATGGTTGCGCGGCCTTGCGCACTTTAGTCGGGTTCACCCCTTGTTTACGCAATTGGGCTTTCACCATTGCCGCGTTCTGGCCCGTCATATCACCTTTTATGGTCTGACCGCGGCGGTTAACGCCTTCCCAGGTAAAGGAGCTGTTTTTAACTTGCTTAGCCATGATGCAATATGTCCATACGCTGGGCAGTGCAAAGCACTACCGTAAAACTTAGTCGGTGGTTACCCGGTTGGCTTCTTCCAAGCTGGTAACCCCTTGTGCAACCTTTTGCAGGGCCGATGTCCGTAAATCGTTAAAGCCTTCTTTACGGGCTGCATCAGATATTTCAATTGAGTTGCCGCCCTCCATGATAATACGGGAGATGGCATCCGTTATTCTAACTACTTCATAAATACCGACACGGCCTTTGTAACCGCCTTTGCATTGTTCACAGCCCACTGGCTTATAAATTTCGGCGGTTTGCAGTTGCTCCTCCGTTAATCCAGCTTCCAGAAGTAGTTCTTTGGGTATTTCTGCGGGGGCTTTACAGTTTGAGCACAGGCGGCGAGCCAGACGCTGGGCAATGATCAGGCTGACCGATGTAGCAATATTGAATGATGGTACACCCATATTGGCCAGGCGGGTGAGGGTTTCTGCGGCGCTGTTGGTGTGCAGGGTTGATAGAACCAGGTGGCCGGTTTGGGCGGCTTTAATTGCAATGGAGGCAGTATCCAGGTCGCGGATTTCACCGACCATCACCACATCCGGGTCCTGACGCAGGAAGGAGCGGAGTGCGGCGGCAAAGTCGAGACCGACGCGTGCGTTAACGTTGACCTGGTTAATACCTTCCAGGTTAATTTCCACTGGGTCTTCGGCGGTGGAAATATTCGTGCCTTCGACATTAAGAATATTCAGGCCGGTATATAACGATACGGTTTTACCGGAACCGGTGGGGCCGGTAACCAGAATCATCCCCTGAGGCTTGGCCAGAGCTTCCATGTACAAGGCTTTTTGGTCTGCTTCGTAACCGAGCATATCAATGCCCAGTTTGGCGGACGAGGGATCAAGAATACGCAGTACGATCTTTTCACCCCACAGGGTTGGGAGGGTATTAACACGGAAGTCGATGGCCTTGGTTTTGGACAGTTTCATCTTGATGCGGCCATCTTGCGGGACGCGTCGTTCAGAAATATCCATCTGCGACATCACCTTTAAACGAGCAGCGATCTTACCGGCAAGGTTGACCGGCGGGCTGGCGACTTCATGCAGCATGCCATCGGTACGGTAACGTACCCGGTAGCGCTTCTCATAGGGCTCAAAGTGAATATCAGATGCGCCACCTTTAATGGCATCGAGCAACATTTTGTTTACGAAACGTACAATAGGAGCATCGTCACCGGAAGAGTCTTTCTCGGCTTCCTGAGCCTTTTCCCGTGCATCCGGATCTTCCAGGTCGACATCATCCAGCTCGCCGTCAAGCTCACCAAAGCTGTTATCGTTGGCGGCGATAAATTTATCGACAGCCTGTCCGAGTTTGTCCTCCTCTACCAGTATCGCCTCAACGGTCATCCCAGTATTGAATTTGATCTCATCAATGGCGAGCATTGCCGATGGATCGCTCTGGGCGACGAACAGACGTGTGCCACGCTGAAATAAAGGTAATACCCGGTGTTTTTCAATCAGATCCTTGCTGACCAGTTCTCTTGGTATTAACTCAAGGTCAAAGGCGGCCAGGTCCATCACCGGGAGTCCAAACTCTTCTGATGCCAACAACGCAATCGCGCGTGATTTAATGTAACCGGAAGCGACAGCTGCGGCGACAAAGCCAATTTTGTCTTGTTTGGCCTTATTGATAATTTCCTGAGCCTGCTGACTGTTGACGAGATTCTGCTCAACGATACGGCGTGGTAAGCCGGTTAAAACGGCCATAGAGAATTCCCCAAAGGCATTGTGCTTTTTGCATCAGAACATACCAGACCGCAAAGGGATGTACCAGAGAGTAAAAAGCCGTTGCGGAAACGAAAAAGGAGGCCGAAGCCTCCTTTTATACGCTTTGATTCAGGTGTTAGGAACCGTTAGCGTTGTCTTCCAGATATTTATCAATTATCAATACAGTATTGGCATTAACGTTACCACCAGCTGAATACTGTGATGTCCAGCGAGTGGTCGCACCGGCAAAACTAGGAGTTAATGTTAAGGTTGAACCAGCAGTGCCTTTAGCGCCTTGTCCGTCAACTGCACCATCCAGAACGATAGTGATAACACCTTCACCCGCACCCCCTGCAGCTGTTAACTGAGTAAAGGTAACAGAGTTAATTTCTTCACCTGTTGGTGCAGTACGCATACCGATGTCAGTCCAGGTGTTTGCCGCCGCCGCAGCACCTTCGTTGTTGGTGATGGCCAGCGCTTTCTGAACATTAGACACAGAAGACAGAGCAGCCGCTACGCGGGTTTTGATGATGTAGTCACGGTACATTGGTACAGCAACAGACGCCAGAATACCGATAATCGCGATAACGATCATCAGTTCAATAAGGGTAAAACCTTTTTGAGCTTTCATAGGAAATTCTCCACTCTCGATTGAGATTTTAGTTATAGGCATCCGAAGCTTACTTCGAACCGCCGTGTCACATTGAGGACAGTGCGAAGAGTGTGCCAAGCTTGGCTGATAGCTGCAAGCCCTGATTCCGGGCTTTTATCACGTTTTTTGATTCAGATTAGCTTGAAAACGAAAAGCAAGGATATGATGCTGTCACATTGTGACAAAAATCGTCACATTGGGTGCGAATAGGGCAGACTTACATATTATCCTGTTGCCTTCTTTGCAGTACGTCGAGTTCTTCGGAGTACATTTCTTGCTGATCAGAAAGTTGAATTCCTGCTTTGAGTAACGTTTTTTCTTGCTGCTGGTTCCCTGTCTTTCTGCTATTTTCCAGCCAGGTTTCAAGGTTCAGGTAAAGTGGGTAATTCTGGTTGAATTGAAACCAATCTTCGGTGGTTTCTGTGTTAAGGGAATATTGATGTTGGATAAAGGCTGTACCGGTTAGACAACTAACAATAAGTAACAAGCCTGCTGAGGGTATCAGCAGGTTAACGGGTTGATCTTGCGTTTGCTGCTTAGTCCGCAGCGTTGTCATCGAGACATTAATATGTGCGATGCAGAGTGCGACTAATGTTGAAAAAAGCAATCCGGAATAAGGTATATACAAAACGCCTGATAGGTTTGCGTGTATCAGTCCAGCAGTAGCTGCGAATCCAAGCGGAATTGTTAATGCTGCTGTTAATGGGGGGGCTTCTTGTGCTTGTTTATGGCGAAAGCTGGCTGTGAATTTTATTGCAAAATTTACGAGTAGTATTACTGCAATCAATAATCCTGGTAGACCAAATGACATCAGTAATTCGATCGCTACACTATGAGGGTGATGAATATACGGGTCGCTGATTGGAGGAGTAATATATCTGAAAGCATCAGCACCCAGCCCCATTAATGGGGCGTTATTCCACCAGTTTAAGATTGATTCATAATATATTGTCAGCCGGCTTGAAGATATTTCATCCAGTGTTTTATTCGCTAATTCCACATTGAATAATCGAAATAAAGACATGCTGGGATCATCCACAGCAAACCATTGAGATGCAAATAAGCCAATCAACGCCGCCAATAGAATAGGTACGGCAATACCACCACAAATTGCAATAGCCGCTATTGTTGTCAGTGTAATGGCTAATATTGGACCACGGCCTCCGGTCCAGAACAGTAGAGCCCATATTATGCTTAGATAAGCGATTCCGATGAACCTGATAGAAGGTTTCTGCTTAATCAAAAACCAGAGGCCTATAGGGAATATAAGAGTTAGCACTGCTCCGAAGTGCCGGATATTAATAAACAATGGCGGTGAGTGAACCCAGTCATAGTTCTGAGGCTCGTCAAGGAGATTCCAGTTCAGAAGATATACGGCAAGGCATAGTAATGGAGTTACCAATAGGCTCAGAGTAAGCCTTAATGTCCAGCTAAATGGCTTGTTTGCGAGATATATTCCCAGTAACCCGGCATAAAGAACATTAATGATAATCTCAGCAAGTCGCATGGCTCCTTGCCAGGGGTGGGTAGACAGTAATGTGGCGAGTGTCATCCATATAAACCAGGTCGCAATCAGAAAAAACGTTGGTCTGGCGATCGATAGTTTTACTTTCGGTGTGTATATCAAACAGCAGGATATTATTAATAGCTGTGTGGCAATCACAATAATACGTGTTGCCTCAATGCTCCAAAAATGAGGGTGTGCTTCCCGAATGAAAAGTAAGGCAGGCAACATAATGATCGCCAGCAATACTGGTAATTCATCGAAAGACCAGTGCCTGCCGAAAATTTTGGCCTCTTTATTTGAAGAGGACATTAATTCACACCAACCGCATCGACAGGTCAATCGCTTTGCAGTCTTTGGTCAGGGCGCCAATAGAAATGTAATCCACGCCGGTTTCGGCGTAGGCACGCAGGCTGGTATCAGTAATACCACCGGAGGCTTCCAGTTTTACCACGCCATTGGTACGGCCCTGACTTTTCTGTCTGGCATGGACAACGGCAACGCGCATTTGTTCAGGATTAAAGTTGTCGAGCATGATGATGTCGGCACCGGCGTCGATGGCTTCATCCAGTTGCAGCATGGTTTCCACTTCTACCTCAACCGGTTTGCCGGGGGCAATGTCGTGTGCCTGGCTGACTGCTGCGCGAATGCCGCCAGCGGCCATAATGTGGTTTTCCTTAATAAGGAAAGCGTCGTACAGGCCAATACGGTGGTTAAAGCAGCCGCCGACGCTGACTGCGTACTTCTGTGCGATACGCAGACCAGGAATGGTTTTGCGGGTATCGAGCAACTTAACGCCGGTACCAGTCACTTTGTCGGCATAGAAGCGGCACAGGGTGGCTGTGCCGGACAGGCTTTGCAGAAAGTTCAGGGCGCAGCGCTCGCCGGTCAGCAGCGAGCGGGCACTGCCCTGAAGTTCAAACAGCGTCTGGTTGGGGCGTACCCACTGGCCTTCAGAAACACGCCAGATCACGCTGACAGCCGGATCAAGCTGGCGGAATACTTCATCTACCCAGGCGCGTCCGGCGATAATGGCGCGCTCACGGGAAATGATGCGCGCTTTGGCTTGCTGAGTGGCCGGGATCAGACGGGCGGTAATATCGCCGCTGCCCACATCTTCTTCCAGCGCACGGGCAACGATGGTGGCGATATCATTTTGATGCAGGCTCAGATCCATGGTTTAAGAAACTCTTTGTCAGCTTGAAGACGACCGGGCTCAGCAGTAACAGGGCAACCAGGTTGGGCAGCGCCATCATTGCGTTGAGGGTATCGGCAATCAGCCAGGCGACGTCGAGTTCACGCGTTGCACCGATCGGAATGGCCAAAACCCAAATGATCCGGAAAATGGGCACGGATTTTACACCGAACAGGTACTCTGTGCATTTCTCTCCATAAAAAGACCAGCCGATAATGGTGGTGAAGGCAAAAATCGCCAGCCCCAGAGTCACGATATAGTTGCCGATGCCGGGTAAACCGAGGGCAAACGCCGCAGAAGTAAGGTTGGCACCACTTAAGCCTTTACCGGCAACACACTCGGCAATTTCCGGCGGACACAGCTGCCAGGCGCCAGAAGCGACAATCACCAGACCGGTTATTGTGCAGATAATAATGGTGTCGATAAAAGTACCGAGCATGGCGATGCTGCCCTGACGTACCGGGCTGTCGGTTTGTGCGGCGGCATGAGCAATGGGCGCGCTGCCGAGGCCCGCTTCGTTAGAAAATACACCACGCGCTACACCAAAACGGATGGCAGCCCATACGGCAGCACCGGCAAAACCTCCCATGGCGGCGGTCGGGTTAAAGGCGTGGTGGAGGATCAGTTCGACGGCTTGCGGTACGCGGTCGGCGAAAACAACGAGCAATATCAGGCCGCCGAGAATGTAGGCAATCGCCATAAAAGGAACGAGCTTACCGGCCACTTCAGAAATACGGCGGATACCGCCCAGCAGCACCAGACCAACCAAAACGGCAATGGCTACGCCGGTCACCCACTCAGGAATACCAAAGCCACCATGCAGGGCGTCGGCCACGGAATTAGCCTGGACGCCATTACCAATACCGAACCCCGCTAACATGCCGAAGAAAGCAAACAGCAGAGCCATCCAGCGGAATTTCGGGCCAAGGCCATTACGGATGTAGTACATCGGGCCGCCAACATACTGGCCTTTCTCATTACGTTCGCGGTAATGAACAGCGAGCACGGCTTCGGCGTATTTGGTGGCCATGCCGAGTAAGGCAATTAACCACATCCAGAACAGCGCACCCGGCCCGCCGGAAGCGATGGCGGTGGCGACCCCGGCAATGTTACCGGTACCAATGGTGGCCGAAAGCGACGTCATCAGTGCGTTAAAACCAGAGATTTCGCCCTGACCTTTACCTTCGCGGTTTACCCATAAATAGACGAAGCCGCGTTTAATGTTACGGATTGGATAAGCTTTCAGACCCAGGGTCAGATACAGGCCGGTGATGCTGATAAGAAGCAGCATCGGTGCTCCCCAGGCCCAGCCATTGATCGTCTTAATGAACTCCAGCATCCGCTTCTCTCTTTATGTCATGTTATGTCAGCGGTCACTATAAAGGTTGTCGTCGGGGCTGCCAAACTGACGGCACCGTTAAAAACCGCTAAGGTGTCGACTTTGTTCAATGGTGTAGAAGCGCACAGAGGAAGGACACGAGCATGAAAGTGAGTGAAGGGCGTCTGGATATTGCCTGTTGGTGTCCTTCGCCTAACTTTGGCCCCCGCCCGCCCGGGCCTGATGGTGATATCACGCTGCTGGTTATTCACAATATCAGCCTGCCGCCAGGTCAGTTTGGTGGTGGTTATGTGCAGCAATTTTTTCAAAATAAACTCCCGGCTGATGCCCACCCATACTTTGCAGAAATCGCTGCCTTGCGGGTCTCCAGCCATCTGCTGATTGAACGCGACGGAGCCGTGACTCAGTTTGTGAATTTTAATGATCGGGCCTGGCATGCGGGGCGCTCGGTTTATGAAGGCAGGGCAGACTGCAACGACTATTCTGTAGGTATTGAATTGGAAGGTACGGATACCGATGCTTACTGTGCGGTGCAGTATGAGGTTCTGGCTGATATTGTGCGTGCGTTGCAGGCAGAATATCCGGCCATTGGTCGCCGTATTACCGGGCACGAGCACATTGCGCCAGGCCGGAAAACCGATCCGGGTCCGGCTTTTGACTGGCAATATTTATTCCGCACCTTGGCTTTGTCTGACAATTGAGAGGCTGTTATGAAATTTCTGATCGTTTTTATTGCGCTGGTACTGCAATCGCAATTGCCGTTACCCCAGCGCAGTACCCGTAGCAGAACCTTTGCTCACTGGCTCAGCTTTTGGCTGCCTCGGGGATTTTTTCAGCGTTTTCCCCGGCATATCAAATATGCGTTGGTTGTGGTTATTCCGGCCATGCTGCTAGCGGCTGGTTTCTGGTATATCGAACATTTAGCCTGGGGATTAATCAGCTTCGCGCTGGAAATTCTGTTGCTGCTGTACGTTCTTTCGCACATCGGTATTGAACGGCACCTGCAGGAATACCGTGAAGATTTACAGCAGGGGGATACTCAGGGCGCTTATCACTGTGCGGAAAAGTTTCTCGCTGTTCCCGAAGTCAGCGTGACGGAAGACACCGGGCAGATGAATGAGCAGGTCATTAAAGCGCTGTTGCATCGCTGGTTCGAATATTTTTTCCTGATGGTTTTCTGGTACATGATTGCTGATGTCGCCGGGGTTTTATTGGCCTGGTTCAGTGTGCAATATGCACGCGCCAGCGATTGTGATCAGAAAGCCTGGCGTTATCTGCATTGGCTGGAATGGATTCCGGTTCGTCTGTTAGGGCTTACTTACGGTTTGGCGGGTAACTTCATGCGCGCTTTACCGGTATGGCAAAGTTATTTATGGCAATTAAAGGCGAGTGGTGCCGATGTATTGTTTTCGGTCGCCAGCAGTGCATTATCCCATAATGGCGAACAGCGCCAGTGGCACAGTGTGGCCGATGATGGTGAAGCGGCGGCACGTGAACTGGAAGAGTGGCATCAGCTGCATTTGCGCAGCGTCTCAATCTGGATGGTGATGATTGCCGCGGCCACGGTTGGCGGCTGGTTACTGTAAGCGACGCTGCTGTCGTGATGACAGCGGGTTTATTGACGTGAGAGCGACTTTTAGTCGCGCTAACCGCGGGTCTTGCGACCACGATTCGCGGGCCTGGCCCGCTCCTACCACATAATATTGGTCGCTCAGCCTTTAATAGCAATGCCCACCGGCAGATCTTCAAACCAGTTGAGGAATTCCTGCACATGAGGTGGCTGAAACAGCCGGCCATGTTGCGGTGCCATAATCTGAATATCCAGTTGTCGCGCACGACGAATCCAGTCCAGCTTCGCCTCGTTTGATGGCATCCAGCGCTGATGAAATTTACGCATTTTAGGAATATGGGTGCTCATGGTATCGACCCAAAGCGGAGCATCGGTAGACTCCATCGCCGCTCCCACATCGCCACTCATTAGTATTTTTGCTTTCGGATCGTAAACGTGAAAATTACCGGATGAGTGCAGATAGTGCGCGGGAATAAACTGCAGCTGAATACGACCAATATTAAGCGTCATGCCTTCGTCCGGAATGGCGCAGAATTCAATTTTCTCCATACCAAAATGACGGATAAAACTCTCCCATAACCAGGGCGAGTAAAGCTTGGCATTCGGTAAGGCCTGATCCCATAACCCCAGGGATGAAATAATGTCGGGGTCCTGATGCGAGGCAAACAGATGAGTAATGTGTTCAGCCGGTACAAATTTTAAGACCGCCGACAGCATCGGCGCGAATAATTCAATGCCGCCCGGATCAAGCAAAATAGCCTGATCGCCACTTTGCACCATGTATTGATTGGTATCGATAATCCCTTCGGCTTTTTGCGGATCGCGGGCGAACATAATCCAGCGGTGATCGCCTTCTTCGTACAGTGTGGTGGCCAGCATAGTGTTATTCCTTGTCCTGCGTATTGTCCGCCAGAGGGATCATGGAGTGTGTTTCTGCCGTTGTCCGAGCAGGCGTCTGGCCTGACTCAGATGGGCGCGGATTTTATCAGCGGTATCGGTGATATTTTGGGCGATCACTTCCAGCTGATTACGGAAGTCACCGGCTGAGGCAGCTTCTACTTTACTGGACGTGGCGATCAGGTTCGCGGTGCGGATGTGTTTGTCGCCTTCTTCCAGCTGCTGTTCTAACTCACGTAAACCACGGCTCAGGGTGTGTGACAGAGCCTCGCGTTGCTGGTAACAGCTTTGCATCGCGTGATGAAGCGAAGCGATGTTGTCGCTGTGCTGTGTTTCGATCCAATCAAACTTTTCTGCAGCGGTACTGGCACGCCAAAGCGCGACGGCGTTGTGCGACAGATGCTCAGATACGCCATTGATGTATTGCGACTGGCGGATAATGTCGGACGCCAGCTCATCAATAAAATGCGTAATCGCCTTAAAACCTACCGTTTTCGAACCTGCGCGCACGGCCAATGCACGGGCATTTTTAGCGGTTAAGGCCAGCCCTTTGGCTTCCAGCATGGCCTGATGCAGTTCGGCGGCAATGCTGGCGGCGGTAACAAAAATCGGTGTCGCCATAAATCGGTTCGCTATTCAGTTCGCTGTGATAAGGGCTGCGTGGATGAGTGCAGGGTACGTCCAGTATAGATAGTTTTTGGCAGACCCTTGAGTTAAGGCATCGCGGTGGTTTTTGTCGCCAGTTCTGTACCGGCGGCATTGGTTTTCAACCAGCCACGCACCCGCCGCACAATCACATTGCTGTCATCGTAATTAAGGTCAAACGCAGGAACGGCAATTTGCTGGTATTGCTGTCGCTGCTTGTGGCGCATGGCGCCTGCGCGCTGTTGGTTGGCATAGGCCGGGCTGATGCTCTGCTCGCTGATCAGATCCAGCAAGGGCATATCCAGTTGCACCATTTGCTGATTGAGCGGCACCGGAGAGAGTGAATTATCAACCGCATCAATCAGAATCAGTGCCAGCCCCCGCTCCTGAGCTTTAGCCTGGTCTGGTGCAGTGCCGCCTGTGGCTGTGGCTGCGGCCTGTGGTTGCGACTGGCTGCGGGCCAGTAAAAAGTCGACCGCCCAGTTGGCGCTGTTACCGCAGGCGATCACCACAATATTCAACTGGCCGCGTTGATTAAGGTAACTGACGCCCTGGCGGATACGGGTCAGCATCTGTTCGCGGTATTCAGCATTGCGATCAACCGCCGGTGCTATCGGCGTGGCGGCTGCATTGGCGTTGGCAGGCAATGGTGGCAGTTCGCTCAATCTTGGCAGGGCAGGTTCGGCCGCATTTAAAGCACTGTCCTGTTCTGCGCTGGCGTCGGCTTTTTCGATGGCCGCGATGTTGGAGTTGTCAGCGGCGTCGGCTGCCGGAGTGGCTGGCACAGCATTGCCCGGTGCCGCATCCGCGGCTGTAGTTTCTGCTGTTGCTGGCGGGCTGTCCGGCGTTGTGGTCATGCGGGCGCTGTATTCTGTATCCGGAGTGCGTGCCGGGGGTTGTGCCGCAGGTAGCTCTGGCAGTTCAATGCTCAGTGTGGTCCAGCCATGAGCGGGCAGGGTTTCACGCAGGGGCGCGACGATTTCCGGCCAGTGGCTGTGCTGACCATTGTCATGCAGAATCAATACGCCGCCCTGAGGCTGGCCGCGGGTTTCGGTCAGCAGCAGACCATAAAATTCGCTTTCCGCCGCGACCAGACGAACCATTTCATACTGGCGGTTATTCAGTTGCAGATACTGCAGCAGACCCTCATGGCGGCTGGCGGCTACGTCGGGGATGACGCGCATTGGCGTGTTTTGATCCGTTGCCAGCGTCTCTTCTCCGGCACTGCTGGCACCATCTCCGGTATTTTGCTCATCCGGCAAGGCGGCAGCGCCTGCCGGCACCGGGTTGCCGTCGGTAGCGGTATCGTTGGTCGTATCACCGTCAGCGGCATACAGGACGCTGCTGCACAGCAGAAGCAGTGCTGATAAGGCCTGGGGCAGGAATTGGCGATAAAAGAGCATGACCTGCATCGGCGGGCGATCCTTAAAAACGGGCGGTTAGCGGGTTTACAGCAAAAGCTGTTCCTGTTTTCAGGTTAGCCCCTGAGCGCGGATCTGTGGCGGTAGTGTTCGTTGCCTTCAGACCTTACAATGCGCGCTGAATTTCTATTTGCCGGAACCACTGATGAAAGACTTCCTGATTGCTCCATCCATTTTATCTGCCGACTTTGCCCGCTTAGGGGAAGAAGTTGAAAATGTGCTGGCCGCCGGAGCCGACGTCGTACACTTCGATGTGATGGATAACCATTATGTGCCCAACCTGACCATCGGCCCGATGGTGTGTAAAGCACTGCGCAATCACGGTATTAAAGCACCGATTGATGTTCATCTTATGGTCAAACCGGTCGATCGTCTGATCGGTGATTTTATCGAAGCCGGTGCAACCTACATCACTTTCCACCCGGAAGCTTCCGAGCATATCGACCGTAGTCTGCAGCTGATCAAATCTGCTGGCTGTAAAGCCGGTCTGGTGTTTAACCCGGCGACACCATTGCATTACATGGATTATGTGTTGGATAAGCTGGATGTGGTGCTGCTGATGTCGGTTAACCCGGGTTTCGGTGGCCAGTCATTTATCCCGACGACACTGGATAAACTGCGTGAGGCGCGCGCCAAAATTGATGCCTCCGGTCTGGATATCCGTCTGGAAATTGATGGTGGTGTTAAAACCGATAATATCCGCGAAATTACCGCCGCCGGTGCCGATATGTTTGTCGCCGGTTCGGCCATTTTTAATGCTCCTGATTACAAAACTGTGATCGACCAGATGCGCGCAGAAATCGCTGCAGCGGTGAAGTAATTGATGGGCTGGAACGCCGCGCTGAAGGCACACTTTGCACCGGCAGCCGGACCTCAGTTGTTGTTGCTGGATCTGGATGGCACGCTGATCGACAGCGTACCGGATTTAGCGGCCGCAGTGGATGCCATGCTGCTGGGTTTGCAGCGTATGCCTGCCGGTGAAGAAAAGGTCAGCCACTGGGTCGGTAACGGTGCCGATGTCTTAATTCGCCGGGCATTGTGTGCTGGGGATGAGCAGGCAGCGGTTGCCCTTGCAGCCGATGATGTGACGCCGGCACGGGCGTTATTTGATGCCGCCTATCTGCAGGCGTTGCATCATGCCACCGGCGCATATCCGGGTGTCAGCGAGTGGTTGCAGCGGGTGACAACGCCGAAAGTTTTAATCACCAATAAACCGCGCTTATTTACGTTGCCATTACTGGCGTCTCTGGGCTGGAGCGATTACTTCGTGCAGATATTGTGCGGTGATGATCTGGCCGAGAAAAAACCATCGCCCATGCCTTTGTTACACGCCTGCCAGACGCAGAATGTGACACCGGAACAGGCGCTGATGATCGGTGATTCACGCAACGATATTCAGGCGGCGAAAGCGGCCGGTATTGCCAGTGTCGCTGTGACTTACGGCTATAACCACGGTGAAGATATCGCTGCATCGAAACCGGACTGGATGGTGGAAAATCTGCTGCAGTTGTTGGCAGGCTGAGAGAAAATCAACAGCCTGACAGACTGAAAACAGGCGCTGGTTTTTTGGCCACCGCCTGTTTTTGTCTTTTTCCTTACCGGATCAAGCCGGCGATTTACAGATATTTCTGCCAGAACATGGCTTTGCCCATGGCCGCATCCAGCTCGTAACTGGCATAACCCAGTGAGCGGTAGGCATTTTGCGCGACGGTATTGCCTTCCAGTACTTCCAGCGTCAGTTTACAGCAGCCCAGTTCGCGGGCGATTTCTTCGGTTTTGTTCATGATGCGCTTGGACAAACCGCGTCCCTGAAATTTTTCCATCACGGCGACGTCATGCACGTTCAGTAACGGTTTGCAGGAGAAGGTGGAAAAACCTTCGATAGAAATCACCAGCCCGGCAGGTTCGTCATCAATAAACGCCAATACCACGTGTACGGTCGGGCGTTTGGCCAGTTCGGCAGCAAGATTACGGCGGGTAAACTCTGACAGCTCTTCACCGCCGCCCATAATGCCACTGGCATAGTGACTCAGCAGTTGAGTCATGGCGTTGGCGTGCAGGGGATTGTTCAGATCAGCAATAACGATTTGTTCAGATTGTTCAGACACAGCACTATTCCGGTTTCTATAAGATTCTCAATAGCCTCTGACTTTACACTTCCTCCGGCGCACTGCCCACCCTGTGTGCGGTCATTTTCCGCATATTCACACGGCTTATTCGAGGGGGCTGTACGGGCCTTTGCACTTATTCAGCGGCTGTTTAAGCGTTATTTATTTTTTTGCGTACAGTGGCTCCCTTGCATTCTGGGTTGCCTGCTCCCATATAGCTTTTACCATCCGCCTTACTGTGCTGAGTCAAACTTTGCTGAGCCAGATTTTACCGGACAGAAACGGCGGCCAATTAAGCACTGACTTCGCGGAGTTGCCCGTGCCTTTGTTATTTATCTTTATTCTGGTGCCGATGATCGAGCTGGCCGTTCTGATCAAAGTTGGCTCCCAAATCGGTGTGTTGTGGACGTTGGCACTGATTTTTCTGACGGCGATTGTCGGCGTTACCCTGTTGCGCGCACAGGGCCTGGCCACGCTGATGCGTGCGGGGCAGCGTTTGCAGGAAGGCAGCCTGCCGGCACAGGAACTGGCAGAAGGTTTCTTACTGGCACTGGCTGGTGCCTTGTTAATTACCCCCGGATTTGTCACTGATGCGATTGGCTTTATCCTGTTACTGCCGGGTATACGCGGGCATTTTGCCGGCTCAGTCCTGAAGATGTTTAAGCCACAAATGATGGGCGGTATGGGCAATTTTGGCGGCGGACGTGGCCCGCGGGATGTGCACGGTGAAACAGAACAGCCGGGCCGCATTCACCCGAACCAGAGTCGTCCGACCATTATCGACGGCGAATATCGCCGCGAAGACTAATCACACGTCTGCTTTGCGCCTGAGAATACGAATTTTTTTACTCGGGGGTGTTGAAAACACTGTTCGCCACCCCCAATAAGCGAACACAACAGTTTGGGGACGAGGGTGCTTCAGCGCCTGACCCCGGTTATCAGCAATCATTGCTTTAAACATTGGAGAAAACCTCAAATGAAAATCCGTCCTTTACACGATCGCGTCGTTGTTCGTCGCAAGGAAGAAGAGCAAACCACCGCTGGCGGAATCCTGCTGCCAGGTGCCGCGGCTGAAAAGCCAAGCCAGGGTGAAGTGCTTGCTGTCGGTACGGGTCGCATTTCCAACAATGGTGAAGTGCAGCCTATGTCGGTGAAGGTTGGCGATACCGTCGTATTCGGCAAGTACTCCGGTTCCAACACCATCAAAGTGGATGGTGAAGAACTGCTGATCCTGAACGAAAGCGAAATCTACGGTGTTCTCGAAGCGTAAGTGTTTCTGCTTCAACCGTTCGTATCGAAACTCACAGAATTGAAAGGAAATAGAAATGGCTGCTAAAGAAGTTAAGTTTGGCAATGACGCCCGCGTAAAAATGCTGGCTGGCGTTAACGTACTGGCTAACGCGGTAAAAGTTACTCTGGGCCCTAAAGGCCGTAACGTCGTGCTGGAAAAATCTTTCGGCGCTCCGACCATCACCAAAGACGGTGTATCCGTAGCGCGCGAAATCGAACTGGAAGACAAGTTCGAAAACATGGGCGCACAGATGGTTAAAGAAGTCGCGTCTCAGGCAAATGATCAGGCTGGTGACGGTACAACCACGGCAACCGTTCTGGCTCAGGCGATTGTTAACGAAGGCCTGAAAGCTGTTGCTGCTGGCATGAACCCAATGGATCTGAAGCGCGGTATCGACAAAGCCACTGCGGCCGTTGTTGAAGCGCTGAAAGCACAGGCTCAGCCATGCACCGATTCCAAAGCCATTGCTCAGGTTGGCACCATCTCCGCTAACTCTGACGAAACCGTTGGCACCATGATCGCAGAAGCGATGGCCAAAGTCGGTACCGAAGGCGTTATCACCGTTGAAGAAGGCAAAGGCCTGAACGACGAACTGGAAGTGGTTGAAGGCATGCAGTTTGATCGCGGCTTCCTGTCTCCATACTTCATCAACAACCAGGAAAAAATGGTTGCTGAACTGGAGCACCCGGTGATTCTGCTGGTCGACAAGAAAATCGACAACCTGCAGGAACTGATCCCGATTCTGGAAAACGTGGCTAAATCTGGCCGTCCGCTGCTGATCGTTGCTGAAGACGTTGAAGGTCAGGCGCTGGCAACTCTGGTTGTGAACAACCTGCGCGGTACGTTCAAAGTGGCTGCGGTTAAAGCGCCTGGTTTCGGCGACCGTCGTAAAGCCATGCTGCAGGATATCGCTGTTCTGACCGGTGCTCAGGTGATTTCTGAAGAAGTGTGTATGTCTCTGGAAACCACCACCATCGACATGCTGGGTACGGCTAAGAAAGTGGTTATCAGCAAAGAAAACACCGTCATTGTTGATGGCTCTGGTAACGAAGGCGACGTAAAAGGCCGTGTCGAACAGATCCGTGCCGAGATGGAAGCCTCCACCTCTGACTATGACAAAGAAAAACTGCAGGAACGTGTGGCTAAACTGGCTGGCGGCGTAGCCGTTATCAAAGTCGGCGCCGGTTCTGAAGTTGAAATGAAAGAGAAAAAAGACCGCGTAGACGATGCTCTGAACGCTACCCGCGCTGCGGTAGAAGAAGGCGTGGTCGCTGGTGGTGGTGTTGCTCTGGTTCGCGCCCTGACTCTGGTTGACGTGAAAGGCGACAACGAAGATCAGAACGTCGGTATCGCTCTGGCACTGCGTGCAATGGAAGCTCCGATCCGTCAGATCGCTGCCAACGCTGGTGCCGAAGGTTCCGTGGTGGTTGATAAAGTCAAAGCCGGTTCCGGTGCATTCGGCTTTAACGCCGCCAGCGGTGTATACGGCGACATGATCGAAATGGGTATTCTGGATCCTGCCAAAGTAACCCGTACTTCTCTGCAAGCGGCGGCTTCTGTTGCTGGTTTGATGATCACTACCGAAGCGATGGTTGCAGAAATCCCGAAAGAAACGCCAGCAATGCCAGATATGGGTGGCATGGGCGGAATGGGTGGCATGGGCGGCATGATGTAATCTGACGCCCGCCCGGCTGTCTGTAAGAACAGCGCCCACACCAAGGGCACTGCATAAAAACCGGCCTCATAAGGGCCGGTTTTTTTATGCCTGCAGTTTGCGTTGTTCGTGTGGGAAAATGCACAATACTCTTATTGTTATATGTAATAACAACTTGATAGATCCGAAAATCCGTGCATCCTGTGTCAGTCATCGCTGAATTATTCAGTGCTGCCCTGATGAAAATATCACGAATTATTTTACAGGCATTCTGCCGTGCGGTTGCGGCGATGCGTTGTATTAAATATGGGTATAGGCCATAGAGCGGGGAGTTTCCGATGTTCGTACCAAGAAAAACAGAAAGCCAGCCTCATTGGACGGATCAGGACGGCATTAAGATATACACCATTACTGTTCATGATGCTGCCGTTGATCAGAGCCGCTTCAGCGAGCGTTTGAATGCTGTAAAACAAGCGAAAGCTCTGCCATGGGCAGAGACTGCCGCATTTACTATTTTTCATGAAGGCGCAGGTTTTCTTTATTTGATTCTCGCCTGGTGGGGGAATGATAATGAATTATTCACCTCCGTTTCCGTACTGACAGAAGACGGCTGGGTGGAAGATCCGGGCCGATTCTCTTTCTGTGTTTATGATCTTGAAGTGTTTTGGGCAGAAAGAAATATTTACATCGACACATTGTATTGCGCGACCCCAGATATTCAGAAATACCGTGAACAGCGTATGGGGGAAGAATGACTGACGGAGCCGGGATGAAGGTTGTTGTTATTACGGAACACGTTTCAGAATATCCCGATCCTGTTTTTCTGAAAAAAGGTGAGCAGGTGACCCTTGGAGAAACGGATGATGAATATCCTAACTGGATATTTGCGACGAGTGTCTCAGGTACGCAGTGATGGGTGCCGCTGCAATATCTGGAGCAATCAGCCTGTAAAACCTCAGGCAATATGCTGTGTGATTATGATTCTCTGGAACTGAATACAAAATCCGGGGAAATATTAACGGTTCAGTTTGAACTGCATGACTGGTATCGGGTAACAAGAACTAACGCAGAGGTTGGCTGGGTTCCGGTGATGACGGTACAGTCTGTTCCGGTTGATGCTTGACTGCAGGCTCCTGCAGTTGCAGACGGGTAACAGGAGACAGCTAAAAGGAGACAGCTAAAAGGAGACAGGCTTTTTACCGTTGTCAGTCACTGGCGTTGATATTGCAACTGCAATTGGCGTAATAGGTTTTCGAATGCGGTTAAATCGCTGTATTTTTCCGCCTCTGCTGCCGGATGTGTCAGAAATATTCCGCCACTCAGTGCAATCCCGCCTTCAATCATCAGGTTATCGTGCAGGTCAAACCGTTCAATACTTAAGCCATCTCGGTCGTGTAATTCAGACTGGCCATATTCCCCCTGGCCAAATAACGCAAAGGTACGTTCGCTGAAGGATGCCGGATCATTGCTGTAGCCGTGAATCACTTTGCCCAGACCGCGTGCGAGGCCTATTTCGTAAACCGTACCGACATCGGCGCTGGCTCCGCGAAAGGGCGTTAAATTGGCGATCACCAAATCGGCATTGCGGATTAATTGTTCGTTGGCCGCACTGATGGCAAAGCCCTGTTCACGGGCGCTGCCGCTTGCTTGCACTTCGCCATCCAGTGGAAATAAACCGTGGAAACCATAGTGCTTACATAACGCTTTTTTGCGGGCACCAAGTTCACTGGCCTCCGGGCAGAACACTTCCGGCCCGGCAAGATAGATTTTACGCAGAGTGGGGGTGGCCATTGTCGTCATCCGTCAGTTTAGAAACAGAATGCCTAAACTAACGGAAATCCGGCGTTAACCAAAGGGTATAGGCGCATGGGAGGGGGCTGTAGTTGAATAACGCGCTGTTCTTGTCGTTTAGTTGCTGTTGAGCTGCTGTTGTTGAATTGTTGTTATTTAAAGCGCATCGATAACTTCTGAATGGTTGGGCCGGTAACAAAGGCAATCACAAAGGCAGCAGGCCACGCCAGTACCCACGCATTAAACCAGCGCAGAAAAAATTCGTCGGTAAATCCGAGATTGAGAAAGGTAATCCAGCAGGTCATCAGCACCGATAACACAAAAGACATCATCAGGGTAAATGCAATGCGTTGTTTCATCGCTGGCTGCCTCGAAGGTAAACAGATTGGGCGGGATATAAGGCGACGCAGATTACGCCTGGTCAGGCAGAAAAAGAAGTGCCGGCACAGGAACAGAATATCCCGGTGCCGGCAACAGCGCAGGCAGGGCTTACAGCAGGGTCAGATATTGCGGCTCAACATCCACCGCCAGATAAGCCAGGCCCAGTTTGTTCAGGTAATCCATGCGGTCACATTTGAACGGATCAATCTCGGCCAGGGTTTTACCGTTGTTTTCGTACAGTTCACGCAACCAGGCCAGATACAGATTACCCGGCTCCATTACCAGGGCAGCGCCACCGGCATCGGTTGTAACCAGTGCCTGTTGTTCCTGTGGCAGGTTCACCTCGAAGATCACCGCTTCTTCACCGCCACCCAGATACAGGTTACGCGTATGGGTTTTCTGGCTGGCCCAGAAGTACGCCAGTTCTTTACTTTGGGTTAAAAATAACGGGTCTTTCTGCTCGCTGGTATCGTGGCCGATGGTGCTCAGTGTTTTCAGCTGGCGCGCCATAATTTCAGCGTCGCCGGAACCTTTCAGGCCTTCGCTCTGAATCGCAGAAATCAGGCCGGAAGAGGTACCGTGATACCAGGTGCCAGAGGTCGCAATGCCGTTGTCAGACAGCAGCTGGGCAAGATCCTGAAACTGAGTGGGGGTGGTAAATTCTTTCATGTTCTGGGTTCCGGACTAAGGGCCGGCAGGTCTGGCCGGCTGTTAATCAATGGTCGTGTAAAAGCGGCCATTGTAGCAGGACTCTGGCCCCTTGTCTGAGCTGGTCGCTTCCCATCTGGGCGCCAATATCAGTCTTTACCCGGCGGCCATTGGGCAAAACCGTCAATACCTTCCCAGCTCAGCCAGGGCTTGTCGTGTTCCTGCCAGATATGTGCCTGAGGTTGTACCCCCGGGTCTTCATCAAGGGTGGCAACACGCACAATCACCAGCGGCATCGCCGGGCGTTCGGCCATTAAATGGCTGCCGCAGCGAGAACAGAACCAGCGGTTTTTACCCGGTGATGATTCATAGCAGCTGAGCTTGTCTTCACCGCTCAGCCAGCGGAAGTGTTCACGCTTAACACCGGCGGTGGGTACAAACGCTGTGCCCTGGGCCTTGCGGCAGGTATCGCAGTGGCAATGCATAATCGGCATGGCCAGTTCGTCCGCTTCATAGTTTACCGCGCCACACAGGCAGCTTCCTTTCATGTTTCGTTCCTTTTGTTTTTTCTATCTTTTCAGGCGGGAATAGACCAGCAAATACGCGACCGAACACAGCAACGAGGCGGCCGTGCCCCAGTGCAGGCCAAGCAGTGGATACAGATAGCTGACTGCCAGCGCATAAACCACTAATGCCCCGATACCATCGGGGTAATGTTTGATGGTGGCGTTAAGCACACCGGCGCCGTAGCTGATGTGCAGGATCAGCATCAGCGGGAAAAAACTCACCGGAAAAGCCGCCAGCAAGCCGGCGAGGGTCGGGCCAAGCAAATCGGCAAGACCGGTAATCAGCAGTATCGATGCTGTGGCAATACTGGCACGGAACAGCAGCGTCGCAGCCTTACCGGATAATAATTCGGCCAGCTTATTGGCCGGTGGCTGGCTGCGGTCAATCTGTTGCTCGGCAATATCTTTAAACAGTGTGCGGAATAAAAAGATGGCGGCAACCACCACCGTCAGACTCAGCCAGCGGTTGGCAGGCAATTGCTGCAGAATCACGCTGGCCGAAAAAAAGCAGGCAAATCCACTGAGCGTTGCCAGCGGTAACCACAGCAGACCGGGTTTGCGTTTGATTACCTGCCAGTAGCCAAAAGCCAGACAGATGGCGGAGGTTAGCCCGGACAGGGTAAATACGGCGCTGTCGGCGGCAAATTGCGGACTCTGCTGCCAGCCAAAAAAATACAGCGCAATGGCGGTGCCCAGGGGGAATCCAGCCAGCAACCCGGCATGGCGCGGGCTCATGCGTTCGGCCACTTTGGCCAGTAAAACCACCGTTAAAAACGTCACCAGAATCTTTGCAATTAACAGCACAACAACCTCGGTAGTCAGAATGGCGGGTACAGTATCGGCAGGAGAATAAAAGAGTAGTTTAACAACAATGCGCAGTCAGGCGAATGAGTAGTTTTACCGCCGTATATTCTATGGCAGAGTCAGTACAGGAATAACAATAATTCAACAGGGAAGCGCGATGAAAGATTATCTCTACCTCGCCATTATTGCCGCACTCGGCTCTGCGCTGGTGTATCAGGTATTCAATCCTCCACAATGTCCTGTACAGCAGGAACTGAATACCGCAAAGGACGAGCTGCGCAATTGCCGCAACGAAAAAGACGACCTGACAACCGCCAATGCTCTGCTGAATAACCAGCGCACCCAGGCTGAAGCACAACGCGATGCGGCCAAGCGGCAGGCCGATCAGGCCGAAGGCAAGGTGGCCGGGCTTAACAGCACCATCACCCAGCGTACACGTGAACTGAATGAACAGATTGCCGCTTTTAATCGTTTAAAAACCGGGCGTGACCAACTGCTGGCTACCAATCAGCGGATCAGTGAGCGTCTGAGCTTATTAAAAACCCTGAAACAACAGGGCTCCGCGCGCAGCCAGCAGCAGCTGGATGAATTGCTGGCTGAAGACATCGACGGTTTTCTGGTATGGGAGGGCAGCCAATGAAACTGAGCCAGAGTTTGTTTGTTGCGGCGCTGCCGCTTTTCCTGCCGGGTTGCGTAATGCTGACCAGTACGCACAATCAGTTAATGGCGGCAGAAGAGTACCGGGTGAATGACCTGAAACATCAGTTGCAGCAGGTTAGCAGCGAGCGTGATCAGTTAAAGCTGGATCTGCAGAGCAGTGCCAGTCAGCTGCAGGAATGCAGCTCGGCATTGAGCGTATGCAACCGTGAACGTGCCGCGTTACAGGCGCAGCTGGAACAATGCAATAAGCGGCCGACCGGTCCGGTAGCCGTGGCCGATTGCAGTATTACCGATGTGCGCTTTGAAGCATTGGAAGACAATAAACCGCCGCAATGGCTGCGCGACTTCCACGTGCCGGACATCCGTGTTCAGCCACAGAAAGACGGCATCAATGCGCAGGGTGAAACGCTGTATTACCTGTCGGCTGCTCAGCTGCAGGAACTGAACAACGGCATTAAATTATTAATCCGTGCCAGTCGCGGCTGGCCGATCTGGTATCGCGAAGTGCTGGAGAGGCCAGTTAATCAGATGCCGAAGCCGCCATTACGGGGCAATTGACGGCCCTTCACTTAGCCGTTTGGTTAAGACATCTCTGAATTATTCAGAGGTGCCTTAATAACCCTGATGCTATTAAAGCCGCCTGCCGGGCGGCTTTTTTATTGCCCTGCACCTGGGCGCAAACAATCGCGCCTTCTTTTAATAAACATAAATCATCCGCCAGTTTTTTCGCGCTTTTTATATCCAGCCACTGGCCCAGCTGCTTACCCAGCATGCGGCAAAGCCGTGCTTTGTGTTGTGCACAGTGCTGGTGAACCGGATGAGCCGGATCGGTAAATTCGGCGGCGCTGTGCATAAAAAAGCAGCCGCGGAATTCCTGCAATTCAGCCACGCGGTTATGAAACCAGTCATCCAGGGCGGCAAACCAGTTCTGCACCAGCGCTTCTGCTGTCGCCGCGTAATGGATGCGGCTTTGAAGCCAACTGAAAAATACCTCATCACGATACGCCAGCACCGCCAGCACCAACTCGTCTTTGCTGGCGAAATGATGATACAGGGTTTTTTTTGCGATACCGGATTCCTGCAGAATCTGATTAATGCCAACACCATGAATGCTGTCGCGGTAAAACAGGGTAAACGCGGTGTGAACAAGCTGCTGCTGTTTTGCGGGTGCTGATGCCGGGATTGTAGGGGTTGTCGTTGTGGATGTTGTCAGTGTCATGGCAAAGGCTCCGCTGAAAACCCGATATTGACAAAGGTATACCGAGTTGTCTACCTTATGGTTTCTGGTAGACAGGTTGGTCTACTTTTGTATTTAACCGTTCAAGCCGTATCACGGGAGAATTTATGTTTCATCTTTTACGCCACCCATCCATAACCTCGCTCAAGGCTGCATTACTGGCCGGTGCCGGGGCGATGCTCTGTATCAGTAGTCTGGCATTACTGCAGCACTGGCAGCACAGCCTGCTGATCATGGCGCCCTTTGGTGCCACCATGGTGATTCTGTTTGCCTTGCCCGACAGCCCGCTGGCACAGCCGCGCAATATTATCGGTGGCCATCTGCTGACCGCTCTGATCGGGCTGCTGGTTCTACAGTATCTGGATGTGAATCCACTGACTCTGGGGCTGGCGACCGGGCTTGGGGTTAGTTTGATGGTGTTGACCAATACTCTGCATCCACCGGCCGGCGCGAATCCATTGCTGGTTATGCTGACGGTTCCTGAGTGGGATTTTCTGCTGACTCCGGTGTTCAGCGGCACCTTATTGATCGTGCTGTTTGGTGTGATCTATCACCGTATGATCAACCGTCGTGTGTATCCGTTGCGCTGGTTTTAAGGCACCGCTGAATTATTCAGTGGTGCCTTAACCTGATAGCGGTCGGGGCCTTGCGGCCGCTATAATCCGCCGATGACTGATTTCAATACTTCCCCCGAAATGACCATGCCAGAAAAAAAATTGCTGGTGATTGGCTATGTCTGGCCCGAGCCCAACTCCTCGGCGGCGGGCAGCCGTATGCTGCAGCTGATTCAGGCGCTGCAGCAGGATGGCTATGCCGTACATTACGGCTCACCGGCCGAATTCAGTGAACATGCCGCCGATTTACCGGCGCTGAATATTCAACCGCATAAACTGGCGCTGAACTGTTCATCGTTTGATGCGTTTATTCAGCAGCTGAAGCCCGATGCGGTGATGTTTGACCGTTTTATGATGGAAGAACAATTCGGCTGGCGGGTGGAAAAATATTGTCCGCAAGCGTTGCGTATTCTCGATACCGAAGACCTGCACTGTCTGCGTCATGCACGCGCAGCCATGGTGAAGGCCAACTCAGAACAATCAGCTATTGAGCCGCCCGCAGAATACATGCACAGCGAGCTGGCCGTGCGCGAAATCGCTGCCATTCTGCGTTGTGATCTGAGCCTGATGATTTCAGAGTTTGAAATGCACTGGCTGCAGTCACAATTTAATGTGCCGGCCACTCAGTTGTTGTATCTGCCGTTTATGCAGGCTGAAAAAAACAGCGGACAGGTCGTGCCGGATTTTGCACAGCGTCAGCACTTTATCAGTATCGGTAACTTCCGCCATGAGCCTAACTGGGATGCTGTACGCTATTTAAAAGAATCTCTGTGGCCGGCCATTCGCCAGCAACTACCCCAGGCGGAGTTGCATATTTACGGTGCTTACCCGCCTCCCAAAGCCACCCAGCTGCATAATGCGCGACAGGGATTTCTGGTGAAAGGCTGGGCAGAAGATGCCCGGCAGGTGGTGCGCTCCGCGCGGGTGATGCTGGCGCCCTTACGCTTTGGGGCCGGATTAAAAGGCAAACTAATAGATGCGGCCGAATGCGGTACGCCAGCGGTGACCACCGCCATTGGTGCGGAAGGTATGTATGCTCCGGGCTCTGCAGCGGCACTGGTTGCCAATCGTGCAGAAGATTTTATTCAGCAGGCAGTGACGCTGTATCAGGATGAAATTCAGTGGCAGGGGTTACAGGCTAACGGACTTAATCTGATTAGTTCACGTTTTTCTTTCCGTGAGCATGCGCCGCGTTTGCAGCAGCGTCTGGCCGCTATCGGTAAGGATATTCAGGCCCATCGTCAGCAGCATTTTTACGGCATGATGCTGCGTCATCACAGCTTAAAAAGTACGCAATATATGGCGCAGTGGATTGAAGCCAAAAACCGTATTCAATAAACCGGCTAACGCAGACATAAAAAAACCGGCCAGGCATAACGCCGGGCCGGTGATTTTTAACGCTTATGGCGACAGAATGCGTCGCTTACCCGCTGTTGCTCAGGGCGCAACGTTTACTGATTTAATACAGTAATTCGCAGCGTCCAGTGGCGGTAAAATATTATCGGTTAGGACATCGCGGAAATATTCGATTAAGGGGACGGCATAAGCAACATCCGATTCCTCAAACGCCGCCGGGTTGGCTGCACGCACATCGGCAAAGGTGTTGTAGCCATCTTTACCCAGTGCGGTAAACGAGTTGGTGGCTACCGCGTAGGTGGCGTTCATATCAATCGTGCTCCACACGCCTGTGGCACGGTTGCGTACTTCAACATTATGAATACCGGTACCGGCAGGCGCACCCAGTGTCACGTCATAACGCAGATTGGATGAATAAGGGAAAGCACCGGTCGAACCAGAGATGCCCTGTGCATAATCCAGACCTTCGTTCAGCACTTTGACAATCTCAGCACCGCTCATATCGATGGTGACCACCGTATTGGAAAACGGCAGAATGGTATAGGCATTGGCCACGGTGAAATTACCGCTGGCCATTTCAGCCCGGACGCCACCGGCATTCTGAATCGCCACATCGGCTTTCGGCAAATACTGCATAAACGCATCGGCTACCACCTGCGCGGCGTAGCTGCCTGACGGTGTGTCACCATTATTAAAGGGTTGTGGAATACGGGTAAAAGGCATGGTGGTGGTCACTGTGCCCAGTGATGCATTTTTGAAGGTTTCCAGCTCTGTTTTATACGGAGCAAGAATATCTTCGATGCGGCTGTCCGGTGCTATTTCACGGATGGTTTTCAGATTCTGGATGGTATTTTTAATCTGAGTCTGCTGCTCTGCCGTTGCATCCACCCAGGCGTTACTGTCATTTTTGACCTGATAAGGCGCACCAACCAGTAATTCTAAATTACCGTCGATGGTGGTGATCTCACCTTGTTTATCAAAAGAGATATTCATACGGCCAAGGCCTTTGGCATATTCCCAGGCTTGCGCAATATAAACCGGTTTACCGGCCGGATTCATAATTACGGTCGGATAGGCACCATGTACATCTACCCCCATGTTGCTGAGTTCACCGCTGGAATCGAGCACGTCATGGGTATCGCCGCCGATAATAACATCAACATCGGTCACGTTGCGGGCGAGAACCTGATCAAAATCGTAACCCAGGTGGCTCAGTACAATAATTTTGTTCACGCCTTTTTGCTGCAGCGTGCTGACGTGAGCTTTTACCGAAGCAATTTCTTCATCAAACTCAACGGCATCAGTAACCAGTGATGATTCACGGGTTTTCTCAACTTTTAATACGCCGAGAATTGCAACCAGTTCGCCATCGACTTCTTTAATAACGTAAGGCTGAATATCAGAGCCATACAAAGGGCTGCTGCTGGTTGGGTGAATATTACCGCTGATCACCGGAAACTCGGCCAGATCAATCAGTTCGGCCAGACGGCTTTCACCTTCATCAAATTCGTGGTTGCCCAGCTCGTAAGCATCCAGGCCAATGGCATTGAATACTTTAAAGTCCACTTCACCTTTAAACAGGCTGAAGTACAGTGTGCCGTTCAGCTCACCGCTGTTCAGTACCAGCGTATTGTCATCACGGTATTCGCTGATGGCACTGGCAATACGGGCAAAGCCACCCAGATTCAGACGAACATCATCAGCGGCGCTGGTGGCGGTGTTGTAGTTCAGTTTCAGGTCGTAGGTCTGGCCATCAAAATAAGAATGGTGATCGTTGGTGTGAAGGATGGTCAGATCGATGGCTTTAGCAGAGTCTTTTTTGTCATCGTCCTGACAACCGCTCAACAGGGTCACCAGACCCAAACTGCTGAGGGCAATAATACGGCTTAACGGTTTCATGGCAGATCTCACAGGGTTACTGTTGATTAATGTCTGTACAGGCGTGAGAGGCTAAGGGTCTGGCATGACGGTTTGGTGTCAGTTTTATGATCCTGATGTGTATTTTGTCATTTATTGTAAGGTTGGCCTTTGGCTGCTGTGCTGGCAGGGCATGGCCGATCCGGCCAAAAACATGCCTATCGTTTCTTTTTTTCACCTGCTGCTGCCTGCTGCATCAGGCTACTATCGTGCATGCCGTGTCTGACCGGATAAGTACTGCCAGACAGCTCAATAATAACAATTCAATACGCAGGCACTCCCATGATCCGATCGTTACTGTTCTCACTGATAGTCTTCACCGCTGGCGCACAGGTCGCGCAAGCAGCACAGGCAACAGCCACAACCGAGGCCTGGCGGGCTAAGGCAATGAATCCGGCGTTATCGGAACATGAACGTATCGGTGCCATTAAAAAGCTTTACAGCGATACTCTGGTGGATGGCAATATTCCGCCACGTACGGTATGCGTCTGGGATATTCTTGGCCGCTCCGGGCCTATTTATGCCGCCGCCGTCGATCAGCAGGCACGGATGCTGGATATGGGCGTCACCATTAATATGGAGGCCTACACCAACGAAGGGGTGCTGGCCGATGACCTGAAAGCCGGGCAGTGCGATGCCGCCTTATTTACCGGTATCCGCGCGCGTTTATTTAATAAATTTACCGGCACCATCGATGCCATTGGTGCAATCCCGTCATCCAGGCATATGAATATGCTGATGCAAGTGCTGGTGAACCCGAAAAATGCACCGCGCATGGAAGAAGGTCAGTTTGTGGTGATGGGCTTTGCGCCAATGGGCGCGGCTTATATTTTCGTCAACGATAAGCAAATCAGCACCCTGGCCAAAGCAGCCGGTAAGCGGGTGGCGGTAATGGATTACGACCTGGTGCAGGCGGAAATGATTCTGCAACTGGGTGCCAACCCGGTGCCGACCAGTGTGGTCAGTGCCGGCAGCAAGTTTAATAACCATGCCGTGGATGTTTTACCGGCACCGCTGGTGGCTTACAACATTATGGAGTTGTACCGCGGTATCGGCGATAAAGGCGGCATTGTGAATTATCCGTTCTCGCAGTTAACGCTGCAGTTAATTGGCCGTAAAGACAAATTTCCGACTGAAATTGCCCAGCTGGTGCGTGAAAATTTTTACAGCCGCTTTGCTGCTATTGAAAAAGAAGTGGAACGCCAGACCGGTGATGTGCCGGAGAATCTGTGGATTCATATTTCAGCGGAAGATAAAGCCGAATATCAGCTGATGATGCAGCAGGCAAGGATTGCTCTGCGTGATCGCGATTACTACGACGGCGATATGCTGACCCTGCAGCGCAAAATCCGCTGTAAGTTCGAGCCTTCGCATTCCGAGTGCGCGCAGCCGGTCGAGTAATTCTGACGGTTACCAGCGACAGTTGAGGCGGTCGCTGGCCCTTACAGCGTGCAGATGATGGTGTCAGCTGTAACCTGTCGCTATGCGCTTCTTCTTCCATCTGCTAAGGTCGCGCCTTAAGTACGAACCCGGAAGAGAAAATCATGACCGATACCCCGCCTGCTACTCCATCTGCACCACGTAAAACCGACCATCTGCAGGGTGTTACGCTGGAAAATCTGCTCAATCAGCTGGTGGATCAGTACGGCTGGGCAACGCTCAGCGACCTGGTGCGTATCAACTGTTTCCGCTCTAATCCCAGCATCCGTTCCAGTCTTACCTTTCTGCGCCGCACGCCCTGGGCCAGAGCACAGGTGGAAGCGGTGTTTATTGGTTTTAAAGATGGACTTGAGGTCGAAGCCATCCGTGGCCGGTTAAAAACCATGGCCGCGGGTGATGGTTTAAGCAAAGCGGCGCAGAAACAAAAAAGCGCTACCGCCAAACCCCGTAAACCCGGCGCCCCGGACCCCTGGAAAAAAGCCCGCGGCGAATAAATCCGGTTGGGCTGAATGCATCAGCCCATACTGACAATGGCTTTGCGGAAGCGTGCCAGGGCCACGCTGAAAAACACCGCACCAATGGCCAGCAGGATCAGCAGCAATGGCCATACACTCTCAATGCCTGCGCCGCGATAGAGAATATCCTGCGCCAGCGACACAAAATGGGTGGATGGCGACAGCTGCATAATCCAGCGCAGCGCATCGGGCATGCTTTCCTGCGGCGTGGTGCCGCCCGACAGCAGATACATAATCACCACCACCGGAATAATCAACAGCCCGAACTGCGCCATTGAACGGGTCAGGGTGCCGAGCATAATGCCCAGCGAGGTCACCGAAAATAAATAGATTGCAGACGCCAGCGCAAACAATCCCACTGAGCCATGAATCGGCACCTCCAGCAGTTTATTCACGACCAGCCAAAGCGACAGCAGTGTTGCTATTAAAATCACCAGACCATTGGCCCAGATTTTCGCCAGCATAATTTCTGCTGGTGTTACCGGCATCACCAATAAATGCTCAATAGTGCCATGCTCGCGCTCACGGATCAGTGCGGCACCGGTCAGAATAATGCCAAGCATGGTCACACTGTTAATCACCTGCATCACTGAGTTAAACCAGGCCGAGCTTGAGTTCGGATTAAACAGCTTACGCACGCTGATGTTAACCGGCAGTTTGTCGGTAAAATTGAGTGTTGGTGACAGCGCATGAATGGCCTCGGCGAGAATGATCTGCTGAATATACACCGCGCCATTACCGGCCTGAGTCATGGCGGAGGCGTCTACGTTTAATTGTACTTCCGGTTTTTTGCCCTGCAGCAGATCACGCTCAAAGTTTGGTGGAAATACCAGTACAAATACAAACTCGCCCTGATCCAACACCTCATTCATGCGCGAAGCATCAATCTTTACAGCGGGCTGAAATTCTGGTGCTAACAGGCTTGCCGTAATTTGCCGTGACAGCGGTGAGTTATCATCATCAACCACGGCGACCGATGCGTTTTTAACTTCAAAATTGACCCCGGTTGCGACGGTATAAACCGCCACCGAAAAAATATAAATAATCAGCAGTAATAACACCGGGTCGGCTTTCAGGCTGTATAACTCTTTAATGCCTAACTGAGCGATATTTTTTACACGCATAATTAACGCTCCTGTTTGTTCAGGCCAAGCCAGGCCAGCAGAGTAAAGAGCAGAACAAAACCAGCCAATGCCAGATGGTTATGCCACAGCTGCGAAAAGGTCAGGGCTTTGGTAAAGCTGCCCATGCTGATCTGCTGAAACCAGGCGGAAGGAAAGCCCAGCCCCAGCCATTGGCTGGCACCGGTCAGCGACGATACCGGGGTTAATAAACCGGAGAAATTCACCGCCGGTAAAATGCTGAGCACCGCCGCCGCAAACAGCGCCGCGACCTGAGTACGGGTGAACGAAGATATCACCATGCCAAAGCCGGTCGTCCCCCACACATACAGCAATGCACCGCTACTTAATGTCAGCAGCGAACCACGTACCGGCACCTGGAATAGCAACACGGCCATTAACAACAGGGTGATGTAACTTAAAAAAGCAATGGCAATATAGGGTGCCTGTTTGCCGAGTAAGAATTCCAGCCGGGTAACCGGCGTTGAGCGGAAGTTGGCAATGGAACCTGTTTCTTTTTCACGCACAATGCCAAGGGCGGTCATCATCGCCGGAATTAATGCCAGCATCAGCATGACCACGCCCGGTACAATGGCAAATACACTTTTAAATGCCTGATTAAAATGGAAGCGGGTGCTCACCGTCATCGGCATGCTCAACCCGGCAGCCTGAGGGCTGGAAGCCGCAATGGCCTGCAATTCCTGCAGCATCAGTCCATCAATATAACCGGCGCTGGTTTCGGCTTTAAACGGCATCGCGCCGTCGATCAGTACACCAATTTCCGGCTGCCAGCCGAGTAATAAATGGCGGCCAAAGTCCGGTGGGATTTCGACCAGCATGCTCAGTTCTCCGCTGCGCAATTGTCGCATACCATCGGCAAAATCCAGCGGAGCGGGTTGCTCGTCAAAATAGCGCGAGCCGGATAAACCTTCGAGTAATAAACGGCTTTCACGCGAGTGATCCTGGTCGATCACTGCGTATTTTAAGTTATCCACATCAAAAGAAATGCCGTAACCAAAGGTCAGCATTAACAGCAGCGGGCCGAACAAGGCAAACAACAGACGGATAGGATCGCGCTGAATTTCCAGCGTTTCGCGCCAGGCATAGGCCCACCAACGGCGCAGGCTGAAAATACGGCGTGGTGTTTTGGGTGAAGTATGGCTCTCTGCCGACATTGGCAGCGCATTGGCATTTTCAGCGCTTTCCTCAGTGCTTTTGTTATCTGTATTAGAGGCCGCTGACGGTTCTGGCTTATCGTTCAGCCCGGCGGCTTCGCGCAGATAATCAACAAAAGCGATTTCCAGTGATGCACTGCCACGCTGTTCGGCCAGTTCGGCGGGTTTACCCACCGCCAGCACTTTACCGGCGTGCATCAGTGAAATACGGTCGCAGCGTTCAGCCTCGTTCATAAAGTGGGTGGAGATAAAAATGGTGACGCCCTGTTCGCGCGACAGACGGATTAAATGAATCCAGAACTGATCACGCGCCACCGGGTCAACGCCGGAGGTTGGCTCATCCAGAATTAAAACATCCGGCTGATGCAACACCGCAACCGCCAGTTGCAGGCGCTGGCGGATGCCTAAAGGCAGACTTTCCGGCAGGCTGTTCTGTACTTCGGCAAGTCCGAATTCTTCCAGCACATGGGCAATACGCTCCGACCCTTGTTGTTCATCCAGTGCATAGAGTTTTGCGTGCAGCTCCAGGTTATGGCGCACACTGATTTCGCTGTACAGAGAAAAACTCTGCGACATATAGCCGACTTTTTTCCGCGTTTCCATATCATTGGCCTGCGGTAGCTGGCCGAATAAACGCGCTTCACCGGACGAGAAGGGCAGTAATCCCGTCAGCATTTTCATGGTGGTGGTTTTGCCACAGCCATTGGAACCTAAAAAGCCGAATATTTCGCCGCGCTGAATGCGGAAAGACACATCATTCACGGCAATAAAATCGCCAAAACGCCGGGTTAAATGGCGTGCTTCAATGGCCGGAGGGCCATCGTGCTGTACCGCAGGGGGCACCACCACCTCATGATGGCCGGCACGTTTTTCTTCTGGCAGCAGGGCAATAAAAGCCTTTTCCAGTGTGTCGCAGCCGGTTTTATCCAATAATTCCTGCGGTGACCCGGTGGCGATTACCTGGCCGTCATCCATGGCCGCCAGCCAGTCAAATTGCTGTGCTTCTTCCATATAGGCGGTGGCCACCAACACGCTCATCTGTGGGCGGTCGCGGCGGATATCCTGAATCAGCTGCCAGAATTGCATACGCGACAACGGATCAACCCCGGTGGTGGGTTCGTCCAGTACCAGTAAATCCGGATCGTGAATTAACGCGCAGCACAGGCCGAGTTTTTGTTTCATACCGCCGGATAATTTACCCGCCGGACGCTCAAGAAAAGGCGCCAGCCCGGTGGCTTGGGTTAAGCGCTGAATACGACTGGTGCGCTCGGCTTTGTCCTGACCAAATAAATGCCCGAAAAAATCCAGATTTTCCGCCACGCTTAAGGTGGGGTAGAGATTTTTTCCCAGCCCCTGCGGCATATAGGCGATGCGCGGCAGGCTGGTATTACGGTGGCGGCGATTATTAATATCACCATCGAGTACCGTCAGTTGCCCTTGCTGCAGTTTGCAGACGCCGGTAATTAATGACAGCAGGGTCGATTTGCCAACGCCGTCAGGGCCGATAAAACCGGCCATTACCCCAGCAGGAATATCAATATCCAGCGGTGCCAGGGCTTGCGTTGTGCCATAGAGATGGCTGAGTTTTCGGGCGCTGACAATGTGGGTAAAGGCGGGCTTATCCATAGATGTATCCATGCCGGAATCCGTGCGTTGTTCTGTTGGCGTTCTGTGCAGCAGCGCTTTTTACAGCGCTGTGTGGAAAAGCATCAGCAGCGGTGCCGGGCAGATAATGTCTGCCACAGGCTCCGGTACTAAGGTAATTGCACGGTGAGATCAGCCGGCCATTCTTTACTGCTGTCGGTGCGCACATAGGCACTGCCGCGTACGCCGGTTTTCACTTTTTCTTCATGCAATTTCAGCAGTTGCGGATCAATGCTGAGCTTCACCCGGAACATCAGGTTATTGCGTTCTTCGCTGGTTTCTACTGACTTGGGAGTAAATTGCGCATCACCGGCAATAAACGAAACCCGCGCCGGCACCACATATTCCGGAATCGGATCAAGCACCAGCCGTGCCTCGTCGTTAATACCCAGTTTGCCGACCTGAGTGGCCGGTAAAAAAATGGTCATATACACATCGGAAACATCCAGCAAGGTAATCACCCGGCCTCCGGCAGCGAGCACTTCGCCCGGTTGTGCCAGCACATACTGCACACGCCCATTACGCGGGGCGTAAATCTGTGTGTCGTCGAGCAGGCTTTGTAATTCCTGCAGTCCGGCGCGTGCGGCTTCAATGCTGGCCTGGGTACGTTTTTCGGTGGCCTGCGCCAGACGCAGACCGGCGCTGGCGGATTCCTGCTGGCTTTCGGCCTGATCGAGTTTGTCCTGGGTCGCTACTTTTTGTTTAAACAGTGTCTGGGCACGTTTTAATTCTGAATTGGCCAGTTTTAATTGGCTCTGACGTTGCGCTACCGCCGCCGCGGCTTCTTCCGCTGCCAGTTGCGCCTGGGAAATCTGCGCTTCGGCTTCGCGTTTTTTCGCCAGCAGTTGTTGGTTGTCGATGCGTACCAGCAAATCACCAGCCGCGACCATCTGACCTTCGCTGACCAATACTTCGGCAACCCGTCCGGCGGTTTTAATGGCGACTTCCACCTGTTCGGCTTCTAACCGGCCGTTAGTTTCAACCACCCCGTCGGGCAGGGCAGAAGGATTAAACAGGGTCCAGGCCAGCGTGCCGGCCGCGGCAACAAGAACAAGGCCGGCGGCGAGTAATTTTTTTGTATCCATGACAAAGACTCCGTAAAAACAAAACAAGGGTAGGCGGTTCAGGTTATGCGGTTCAGGTTGTATTGAGCAGGCCCTAGGGTACTCAATCCGGGCCACAAGGCTATTGATATTGCGCAAACATCTGCCGTGCAAGGTTTCACCAGCCAATCCGGCCATTGTCTGTCAGGCCAGTCTTTATGCGGTTTTGCTCTGTTTTTCTCAGAGGCGTTGCATTTTCAGGACAGAGTGTTCGGTTATCCGTGCTTCGTTGCCACGCTCAGGCGCGTGAAAAAGCGGGCGGACATACCGTGCAGAAAAATGCTGAGCAATACGGTAAGGACGGTGGTGGCAAACAATTCGGCATGAGCCGGATTGCTGTCGCTGAAGCCCAGCTGCTCGCTGACCAGCAGCAGATACAGAATGCTGGCAATACCGCGCGGGCCAAACCAGGCTAAAAAAATGCGCGCATTCAGCGGCAAGCCGGCTCCGGTTAGACTGATTAATACCGGAATCATACGGATAACGGTCAGGCTCAGCAGGGCATAAATCCAGCTGTTGAGAGTAATATGCGGCAGAGCGTCGGGCACGAAAATCAGGCCGAACAAAAAGAACATGGTCAGGCTGAGTAATTGCCCTTCGGCTTCGCCAAATTCTTTCAGGCGTTGCAGCACCAGCGTGTGGTGTGATTGCAGAAACAACCCGGCCAGAAAAACCGCAATAAATCCGTTACCGCCCAGAACCTCCGCACCACTGTACGCCAGCAAGGCCAGAATGGGTGCCGATAAACGCTGAAACGGCGCTGTCATCCACTGACGTTTGGCGGCGGTTTCTGTCAGTAAGCCGCCCACCCGGCCAGTGAGTACACCGCACAGAATGCCGATTAAAAATTGCTGACTGATAAACAATAACCAATGCAGATGATCGACTTCTGCGCTGGCACTGGAAGCCAGCATGGCCAGAACAAATAATAAAACCGGCAGGGCAATGCCATCATTCAGACCGCTTTCGACGGTGATGGAATGGCGCAATGATTCATCAATGTCTTTTTTATTAAAAATAGATTGCGCCAGAGCCGCATCGGTCGGGGTGAGCATAATAGCGAGCAGGGCTGCCAGTAACCAACCGCCGCCGAATAACGGATAAGCCAGCAATGTACCGGCAATCATGGTCAGCGGCAGACCAATAGCCAGCAGGCGGATGGGTAATATTTCAAATTTAACCAGGTGCGCGCGCTCAATCTGACTGGCATCAACAAATAAAATCAGCGCCAGGGTAAATTCTGCAAGCAGCATCAGGCCTTTGCCATCAATATCGGCGGCAACCCAGTTAAGCGATACCGGCCCCAGTAAAATCCCCAGGGCGGTAAACATCATTGGCGCAGTCAGCGCGGCTTGTTCGGTTTTTCTGGAAAATAACGCGTAGGCAAAAACAACGGCGGCAATTAACAGAGCAAGTGGTTCGGCCAGCATGGAAAAATCCTTTGCGGTTATTCTTCCCAGATAATACGCAGGGGTTCGCCAAAATCATCGTAGATCACTTTTTTGCGCGGACGACGATTTTTTTTCTCCGCGGCCGGTTTGCTGTGTTTACGGCCAGCTTCGCGCCGCTGATCGATGGTTTTTAAAACATCGCTCAGCGGTGTGCGTTCTTCTTTCGGCTTATCAAAGGCAAGGGAGTGATCGTTATAACGGCCATTCTGCAGCCCGGTTTCACCACGGGCCACCTCTTTTACTTCGCCACCCTGACGCAGAAAGTCATCGACTTCCTGATTCAGCTGATCGCGTAAATCGCGTTTGCTCGGGCGTTTATTCATAGGCTCGCTTTAGCGTACTGATGTTCGTATTAGGGGCCAGGAACAGACCTGACATGTCTGACGCTGCGGTTTAGTATAAAGCATCGAATAACAATAAGAATCCCAATGACACGAATACCGCCGCTTTTCCTCCGTGCCCGCCTGCAGGCACAGGCCGCGCGCTTGCTCAGTCAGCCCGGTTTACTGGCCCTGCGCCGCCGTGTGCGCGAAGGTCGAAGGTTGCTGGCCAATCGCCCGCATGAAATACAGGTCTTTTTGCGCATCGACGACCCTTACAGTTACCTGCTGGTACAGATACTGGCGGATTTTCAGCAGCATTATGGCGTCAGCGTACGCTGTTTTACCGTGCTGGAGCTGCAGGACGATATGTACCCCGAGCCTGCGCTGTGGCATAGCAATGCCTTTAAAGACGCCGGTTATCTGGCCGGGCTGTATGGGCTGGATTATCCATCGCAAGCGTTGCCGGAGTCGCAACAACAGCGCCAGCAGCGCGCGATACGCCGCTTACAGGCCAGTGCACAGCTGTTATTACTGGAGCGTCGCGGCCAGCCCGACTGGCAGGCGGTAGAAAAGGTATTCCGCGCTTACTGGTACGACGATACACGCGTACTGGACGGCTATCCGCTGCTCAACCACGACCTGAACGAACATCTGCGCCGCAATGAACAACGCTTGCAGCAACTGGGGCATTACCTCAGCGCGACGCTGTATTACGAAGGCGAATGGTATTGGGGGCTGGATCGTCTCGATCATCTGCAGCAGCGTCTGCGCGACCTGGGCTTGCAGCAGGCCGATAGCACATTGATGGAATTTGACCGTACCTGGCGTGACTTCTGTCGCCATCCTGTTGCTGATATTCCTCCTGCAGAAAACAAACCGCTGGTGCTGTATTTTTCCGCGCGCAGCCCTTACAGCCACCTGGGGCTGGAACAGATGCTGCAGCTGGCACAGCACTACTGCCAGCCACTAATGATTAAACCGGTATTGCCCATGCTGATGCGCGGGCTGAAAGTACCGGCGCTGAAAAAATGGTACATCTTCGCCGACACCCAGCGCGAAGCACGCAAGCGCGGCATTGCGTACGGCTATGTCGCCGACCCGCTCGGTGTCGGGGTGGAGCGCTGCTACAGCCTGTTCGCCTGGGCGCAGCAGCAGGGCAAGGCCGCCGACTATTTACTGAGCTTTTCCCGCGCGGTTAACAGCGAAGGTGTACTGGCCGAAACCGACTCCGGCATGCGCTTTATCGTGCAGCGCGCCGGCCTTAACTGGCCTGATGCTAAAGCCATTCTGCAGCGTGATGACTGGCGTACACACTGGCAGGATTGGGCCGAAGCCAACCGCCAGGAAATGATCAGTTATGGGTTATGGGGCGTGCCCAGTATGCGTTATGGCGAGCTGGCGGTGTGGGGGCAGGACAGGATTTTTGTGATAGAGCGGGCGTTGAGGGATGCTGGGGCAGTTGAGTAGCCGCTGCGCGGGCTTGGCTACTAAGCCGAGCCCCGCATTGGCTTTGAATTAATCGCAAAAGCGAGTCCGCGCAGCGGCTGCCAGCATTGGCATTGATAAGAATACAAAGTGGCTGCCTAAACTTCGCCAGTGCAATAGCCGGTCGCCAGCCCAACCTTTTCCTGCTTTTTTTTGCCAAATTTCCTGCGCAATCTTGTCATGGTTTGCTCTGCCAAGCTGCGTCACACTGAACTCCGCTGTTTATTTATCGTATAGCCCGTTAACGGGGTTTCCAGTCAGGAAAATTAATAACAACTAATAACAAGAGGCATGTCATGGAATTTAATAATGTAGCCGCCATCGTCACCGGCGGTGCGTCAGGTTTGGGCGAAGGCACGGTACGCGCACTGGCCGCCGAAGGTTGCCGGGTAGCGATTTTCGATTTGCAGGAAGAGCGTGGCGAAGCACTGGCCAAAGAAGTTGGCGGTATTTTTGTGCGCTGTGATGTGTCGTCGGCCGAGAGTGCCGAGGCCGCTTTTAACACTGCACGCGAAGCTCATGGTCTGTGTGGTATTGCCGTCAACTGTGCCGGTATTGCTCCGGCGGCAAAAATTGTTGGCCGCGAAGGGCCAATGGCGCTGGATGCGTTTAACCGCGTTATTCAGGTCAATCTGGTGGGTAGCTTTAATATTATGCGTCTGGCTGCGGCCGAGATGATGGAACGCGAAGCCAATGCCGATGGCGAGCGCGGCATTATTATCTGCACCGCGTCGGTGGCAGCCTACGAAGGCCAGATTGGTCAGGCGGCTTACAGCGCGTCCAAAGGTGGCGTGGTGGCGATGACGCTGCAATCGGCACGTGAATTAGCGCGCAGCGGTATTCGCGTCAATACCATTGCCCCCGGCCTGTTTATGACACCGATGATGGCCGGTATGCCGCAGGAAGTGCAGGACAGCCTGGCGGCGACACTGCCATTTCCGCAGCGCCTTGGTCGTCCGGAAGAATTCGGCATGATGGTGAATCAGATGGTTAAAAATCCGATTCTGAATGGCGAAGTCATCCGTCTGGATTGCGCTCTGCGCATGGCACCGAAGTGAGAACAGCATGAGCTTTATTAAAGAACCTCAGGAACGCGCACTGTTCCGCGATAACGTAGCGCGCCTGCTCGAAGCCGAAGTTGCTCCGCATTACGAGCAGTGGGAAAAAGACGGCATTGTACCGGCACAAATCTGGCGCACCTTGGGTGAGTCGGGTTTGTTATGTGTCGATATGCCGGAAGAATTTGGCGGCTGCGGTGTACCGTTCGATTATTCCGTTGTGGTCGGTGCCGAGCTGGCGCGCATGGGCTTTGGCGCACTGGCGACCAATGTGATGGTGCATTCCGATATTGTGGCGCCGTACCTGCAGCATATCGGCAGCGAGCAGCAAAAACAGCAGTGGCTGCCGACAATGGCCAGCGGTGAAATCGTCGGTGCCATCGCCATGACCGAACCCGGCGCGGGCAGCGATTTACAGGCCATGCGCGCGTCGGCAAAAAAAGACGGCGAGCATTATATTCTTAACGGTTCAAAAACCTTTATTACCAACGGCCAGCACGCCGGACTGGTGATTGTGGCGGCGAAAACCGATCCGACTGCCGGTGCCAAGGGCATCAGTTTATTTCTGGTCGACACGACGCTGCCAGGCTTCAGCCACGGCCGCAATATGGAAAAAATCGGTCAGCACTGCGGCGATACGTCAGAATTATTTTTCGACAATATCCGCCTGCCTGCATCGGCGTTACTGGGCGAAGAAGGCATGGGCTTTGTTTACCTGATGCGCGAATTACCCCGCGAGCGTCTGGTGATTGGTGCGCTGGCCTGTGCCGCCGCCCGTGGCGCACTGGATTTAACCGTTGCCTACACCACCGAGCGTGAATTATTCGGCCAGAAACTCAGCCAGCTGCAGAATACCCGTTTCCGCATCGCCGAAATGGAAACCGAATACCGCGTTAATCAGGCTTTTATTGACCAGTGTATTGGCCAATACAGCGCCGGTGAGCTGGATACCGCCACCGCCTCGATGGCGAAATACAGCGCCACCGAAATGCAGTTCCGCGTAGCCGATGGTTGCCTGCAATTATTTGGTGGTTATGGCTACACCTCGGAATATCCGATTTCACGCGCCTTTACCGATGCCCGTGTGCAGCGTATTTACGGCGGTGCGTCAGAAATTATGAAAGAAGTGATTGCCCGTTCCCTGTTAGGCAAATAGCAGCCCAAACAGCAGCTGATAAAGCGACAGCGCAGGACAGCAATTCAGATAAACCCGATATATAAACGAAAGCGGCTGACTATCCGGCAATAATATTTATCCAGGGATCGTCGGCCGCGAAACATCCGGAGCAAACTATGCACAATAATGACGTCGTTATTTGTGGGGCAGCCCGTACCCCAATGGGCGGTATGCTGGGCGAATTAAGCAGTGTACCGTCACCGCAATTAGGCGCGGTGGCTATTTCCGCTGCGATAGAGCGTGCGGGCCTGAGCCCGGATGAGATTAACGAAGTGATTATGGGCTGTGTGTTACCAGCCGGACTGGGTCAGGCTCCGGCGCGTCAGGCGTCGCGTGCGGCGGGAATTCCCGACAGCTCTGGCTGCTCAACCGTTAATAAAATGTGCGGCTCCGGTATGCAGGCGATTATTCTGGCTCACGATCAGATTAAGGCGGGCAGCAATAACGTGATGATTGCCGGCGGTATGGAAAATATGAGTAAGGCACCGTATTTATTACCCAAAGCGCGTGCCGGTATGCGCATGGGGCACGGCCAGATTATAGACTCCATGTTTTTTGATGGCCTCGAAGACGCCTACGAAGGCGGCCTGATGGGCGTGTTTGCCCAGCGCAGCGCCGATGAATACGGCATCAGCCGCGAAGCCATGGATAACTTTGCCATCCGCTCGCTTAATCAATCGCTGGCGGCGATTAAAAACGGCTATTTTGAACAGGAAATTGCTGCGGTATTGGTATCAGGCCGTAACGGCGATACCCTGATCGACGTTGACGAGCAGCCGGGTAACGCCCGCCCGGAAAAAATCCCGACGCTGAAACCGGCGTTCAAAAAAGACGGTACTATTACGGCTGCTAACGCCAGCTCCATCAGTGATGGTGCTTCGGCGCTGGTAATGACCAGCAGCGCCTATGCGCAGCAGAAAAACCTGCAACCACTGGCACGCATCGTTGCCCACGCAACCCACGCACAATTACCGGCGGAATTTACCCTGGCACCTATCGGCGCAATAAAAAAGGTACTGGAAAAAGCCGGCTGGAACAGTGCCGAGGTGGATTTATTCGAGATTAACGAAGCTTTCGCCGTCGTCAGTCTGCTGGCGATTCAGGAATTGGGGCTGGATGAGAATAAAGTCAACGTCAATGGCGGAGCCTGCGCACTTGGCCACCCGATTGGCTCTTCCGGTTCACGTATTGTGGTTACCCTGATTAATGCACTGAAACAGCGTGGCCTGACAAAAGGCGTGGCTTCTCTCTGCATTGGTGGTGGCGAAGCTACGGCGGTGGCTATCGAAATTCTCTAGGGGTTCAGAAGGGCGTTGATTAAAAAGCCGCTGGCGGTGGGCCAGCGGCTTTTTTTGGGGTTGTAAGGTATGGGCTTTTTAAAAGTGGGGTAAGATCATCCTCCTCCAATGACAGTGGTTTTGCCAGTGTTATCGCGGCTGAAAGCCGCTCCCACAGGTCTCGGCTTTATCGCGGACAGAATAGATCGTAAGGCCGGGCGGCAGCTAACCCTTCGACAAGCTCAGGGCGAACGGTGTTTATATAGACACGCTCTCTTGAGCTTGTCGAAAGGCTCGCTGCTCAGGGCGAGCGGTATTTATTTAGACACGCTCTCTTGAGCTTGTCGAAAGACTCGCTGCTCAGAGCGAACGGTATTTATTTAGACACGCTCTCTTGAGCTTGTCGAAAGGCTCGCTGCTCAGGGCAAACGGTATTTATTTAGACACGCTCTCTTGAGCTTGTCGAAAGGCTCGCTGCTCAGAGCGAACAGTATTTATACAGGCCCGTTCGCCCTGAGCGCGAAGCAGTCGAAGGGCCATCTCTCTTCAATGAGCCCCAACCAAGCCAGCGCCACGAAACACTCCAGTAATTCTGCTAATACTAAATTGCTTTGCAGGCCAGTTATTGATCCTGTTGCCGGTACGCCAGCGGGCTTACCCCGGTCCAGCCTTTAAACGCGCGTGAAAACGCTCCCGGTTCGGCAAAACCCAGCTGGCTGGATATTTCAGCAATACTGAGATTTTGCCGGGTCAGCATCACCACGGCCTGATCGCGGCGTAGGTTATCTTTAATTTTCTGATAGGCGCTGCCTTCGGCTTTTAATTTGCGGCACAGGGTGTAGGAGGTCATGTGCAGTTGCTCGGCCACCCAGTCGAGGTTCGGCAGACTGCTGGTATCGCCGGCTTCAAGCAGGCGGCGCACCTGGGTGGTGATGCTGTCGTCTTCGTCGGTCCAGACAATCAGATCACGTGGTGAATTATTAATAAATTCATCCAGCTCGGCGGGTGTGCGCACCACCGGCATAGAAAGCAGGTTTTTACTGAAAAACAGGCTGTTGCGCTCGCGGCCAAAAAAACAGCGGGTGGGGAATACAAAACGGTATTCATCAAAATGCGGTGGCAGGGCGTGTGTGAATGTGGCCTGGCTGAGCACAATTTTACGGTCAATCAGCCAGCCGGTCAGGCGGTGCCAGACCAGTAATAACCATTCGACCAAAAAGGCATCGGGGTCGAGCTGCGGATTATGATGGGTCAGGCTCAGTTCGGCATCGTTACCATCGAGGTTCAGGCTGATTTCTATTTCGTCGGTAAATAAACGGTAACAGCGGATGCTTTCGCGCAGTACTTCTTCAAGATTATTGGCGTGTACCGCCAGTGAGCCCATAAGATGAAAATGCCCGACTTTACAGGGCGTGATGGTACGTCCCATAAACTCGTCATCCAGCGCTTTCCAGATCAGGCGGAACAGACGCACAAACTGGTCGGTAGGAATACGCGCCAGTGGCTCGCGGATCAGGTTGGGGTCGATATTTTTTGCCTGCAGCAGGGCCGAGCAATCGCCTTTTTTCTGTTCCAGCCCGTAGAGGGCGGCGCGGGCATAATGCGAAGAAAAGGTCAGGTTTTGCATAACAATATCGTCTGTCCTGCGTTGTTTTTACCAGTGTCTGGCCCGGGCGTCCGGACTGAGCGGCTGGCCTGGCATCAGCGCTTTGGTGGTGCGCAAAAGTTGTTAAGTTATCTGCTTAATCCTGTCATTCTGTTTGTCGCCTGCCTTGTCTTAGCATGGGTGAATCGCATGTCAGGGCCTGTCGACACTATTTAAACAGGCCCTGATAAACGCCCGCGCAGACAACCATGATGCGCACAACAAGAACAACAGGGTAAAGCACTATGCACACTATGAGCTATGACGCCTTCGTCAGCGGTTTTTCTGTCGATTCTCTCAAACAGCAGTTCTGTTCTGACTTCGACCAAGGTCTTAATGTTTGCACCGAAATCTGCGACCGCCATGCCGGAGATCCAACCCGGGTTGCCCTGCGTTACGAGCGCATCGATGGCTCAACCGGCGAAATTACCTTTGCCGAGCTTCAGCAGCGTGCGGCGCGCTTTGCCGGTTTTCTTAAAGCTCAGGGCATTGGCCCCGGCGACCGTGTGGCTTGTCTGTTGCCACGCACCCCGGAATTACTCATTTGTGTGCTCGGTACTCTGAAAGCCGGTGCAGTATATCAGCCATTGTTTACCGCGTTTGGTTCCGGCGCAATCGAATACCGTCTTGAACAGGCGCAAAGTAAGCTGATTATTACCAATCCGGAACAGTGGCCCAAGCTGGCCGATGTTAAAGGCTTGCCACCCAGCATGCTGGTCGCGGATTCTGCCGATGTTGTGAAAGGTGTGGATAGTGTGACAGGTAAGCCGGATTTTCTGTTCGAAGCCGAGCTGGCCAAACAATCAGACAGCTTTGAGCCGGTTTTAATTGGTGCCGATGATCCGATGCTGCAGATGTTTACCTCCGGCACCACCGGCAAAGCCAAAGGTCTGGTGGTTCCGGCGCGGGCATTAATGGCCTTTCATATGTATATGAAATACGCCGTGGGTTTGCGTGCTGACGATAAATTCTGGAACGTTGCCGATCCGGGCTGGGCCTATGGTTTGTATTACGGCATTGTGGCGCCGCTGCAGTTGGGTGCGACCATTCATTTTAACGAAGCCGGTTTTACCGCCGACAATACCTTTGAATTTTTACGTAAATACGCCATTACCAATCTGGCGGCGGCGCCAACGGCGTATCGTTTATTAAAAGCCAATGATGATTTATTAAAAAACTATCCGGAGATTAATCTGCGCGTAGCCAGCAGTGCCGGTGAACCGCTGAATCCGGAAATTGTCAGCTGGGCACAGCGTATGCTGAACTGCCGTGTGTGTGATCAGTATGGCCAAACCGAAACCGGTATGACCTCGGCGAATTTCCACGAGTTTGATCATATGCACCGTGATGCCAGCATGGGATATGAGATACCCGGCTATCGTCTGGTTGCACTTGACCCTTATGGCAAAGAAGTGGCGCCCGGAGAAACCGGCGAGCTGGCGGTGGATATGGATAACTCGCCGCTGTTCTTTTTTCAGGGTTATATGGGCGATGCGAAAAAACCATATAAAGGCCAGTATTATCTGACCGGCGATGTGGTGGTCAGCAATGGCGACGGCTCACATTCTTACACCGGCCGCGACGACGATATTATTGCCTCCGCCGGTTACCGTATCGGCCCGGCCGAAGTTGAAAGTGCATTGCTCGAACATCCGGCAGTGATTGAAAGCGCGGTGGTGGGTAAACCCGACGCCGAGCGCGGCGCCATTGTGAAAGCCTATGTGGTGTTACGCCCGGAATATTTCAGCGATGAGGCGCTGGCAAAAGAATTACAGCAGCACGTGCGTAAATGCCTGTCGACCCATTCTTTCCCGCGTGAGATTGAATTTGTTGCTGAGCTGCCGAAAACCTCCAGCGGAAAAATTCAGCGTTTTATGTTGCGTAAGCAGGCGGAGGATGAGGCTAAACAAGCTGTTGTGGGTTGAGTGTTTTGAGCCGGGGCTCTGCTTCCGGCTCCTTTAACGCAGCGGTAGTCAACCCTTCGACACGCTCTCTTGAGCTTGTCGAAGGACCGACGTGCAATTCTTACAAAAGCCCGCGCAGCGGCTACTCAGCTTTATATAGACCCGCCCATCCTGAGCTTGTCGAAGGACCGGCGTGTCATTCTTACAAGAGCCAGCCCGCGCTGCGGCTATGACTCAGAGCACAATCCTTTCCAGAACTAACAAAGCGGCAGGCACTACTACGCAGAGCGTAGTAGCGAGCCGGCCGCCTCAAAGAGCCAGCTCACGCAGCGGCTACTATCACTTGCCCTGCTTTTTATCCGTAATATCACAGCCATTAATCGCACAGGCCTCACACCGCTGCTGGCCAGTCAGCCAGCCGGAAATCCGGTAACGGTTGCGCGCAAACCATAGGTAAACCTGATCGGCGAGCAAGCGGATAACCGGCCAGCGTAAGGGCGCAATCCAATAGCCCTTGCCGACCAGTTGCCAGGCGCGGTGAGTAACATCGAGGCCGCGTAACCATTCACCGTTATCCTGTATGGCCAGCAAGATGCTGCTGGCTTCTGCTTTATTAACCTGCGGCCAGTGTTTGCTGAAGTCATCGCGTTGGATATCGACCAGTTGCATATTCTGCGCACGATCAAGCCGGGTCAGGTGACGCATTTCGCGTACACAAAGCGGGCAGTGGCCATCGTAAAACAGAGTGAGTTTGGGCATCGGGTTCTCCGTTCTTCAGGGCTTAAGTTGAATCGATGTTAATGGAAAAGGGCTGTGGCTTCTGCTGTTTTTTGTCAGTAACAACCTGTACATACATGCGTCTGATACCGCCTGCGGGTGTTTTCTGTGGATGTGTCCGATAGACTCAACGTTCTTTGTGTTGTCAGGACGATAGAATCACTATGAAAGGAATGGCTCTTCTTATTATGCTGCCGCTGTGGGTATCGCAGGTGATGGCCGAATCCGGCTGTGTTTTCACGGCGTGGGATCAGTTTCAGGGTACGGCATTGTTGCATCACAGTGAGCAGAACGCTTATCTGTTTACCGCTAATGAGGTCAGGGTGGATGCCGATGGTGCGCCCAATGCCTATCACCCGGATGATGTCAGCCTGCACTGTACGCAGGGCGAAGGCTTTAAAGGACTGGATTGTCCGGCCAATGGGGGGTATCCAAAACACAGCTGGTGGCGTTCGGCCATTGTCGCTGACCCGGATAATCCGGCGCAGGCTTATGTGCAGCCAGAGGGCACTTTTAAAGGCTTTTTAGTTTCGCGTACATCCCTGCAGGATGAACAGAAAGCGGTGACTGATCCGCAGCGTTATGTCGATTCCCGCTCTGTGCCGTATCTGGTATTTCCCGGTGATTTTTATAAAAAGAAAGGCACCGGAGCATTAGGCGATTTTGGGTATGCGCTGAATCTGAGTAATGGGAAGTCGTCGCCTTTTATTATTGCGGATATTGGCCCGGCCAGAGCTACGCTGGGGGAAATGTCGATTGCGCTCGCCAGTGCTCTGGGCGGCGATAACCCGAATCCAAGAACCGGTGCCGGTACGCCTTCCGGCACCGTGGTTTATATGATTTTTCCGCGCAGTAAAAAAACACCCGACTGGCCTCTTAGCCTGCAGACCATGAACGATACCGTTAATACTCTGCTGAACAGTGCCGGTGGTGACGTGATGTTAAAAACCTGTACTGGAAGCCTGCAATAAAAGCCTGAAGCAGAAGCGATTCTTTACTGCCGCGCCTTCAGCAATTGTGGATAACGCACCGGGTTATAACGGCTGCACAGCAGCAAGGCGGCAGCATAGATAATGGCCAGAGCCAGCCAGGCGGCACTGAAATTACCCAGCTGATCGCGCACACTTCCCATGATTAACGGCGTAATTGCCGCCAGACTGTAGCCGTAGCCCTGCACTTTGCCAATTAATGACCCGGCCTGTTGAGCATCCGGGTGATGATCCATAATAACGATCATAATCATCGGAAATTGTCCGCCAATACCCAGTCCCAGCAGCGTCAGTGGGATAAGCACTATGGGCATTGATGCCAGGGTGAATACTGCAGATGGCAACGGCACTGCACCTGTCAGCGGAAAATACGCCAGCCAGATAAAACCACCGATGGATAATATCAGCACGCTGAATAATACCCGGCGGCGGTCGGGGCTGCCTGCAGCCCAGGCCGGAAAGAGTAATCCGGCAGTCACTTCCACTGCGGTCAGATAACCCAGCATTAATCCGGATTCTGTGTTGCTGTAGCCAAGGTCAATAAGAAACGGCGGCAACCAGGCCAGAACGCACACATAACCTGCGGCTGCCATGCTGAAAGTCGCGACTAACGACATAAGACGGTAGCGGCTGAAGCTTTGCGCCGTTGTCTGTTCAGGTAATGGCTCAGAGGGTATTTCAGCCTCTGGTGCGGGCTGATTTTCCGCTGATGTTGCCGCAGGCTGAATTTGTGTCCGTGCTGTCCAGCGCATCCATGCCACTAACGCGACAACCGCCAGTACCGCCCAGAAAGCCAGAGCGGCGCGCCAGCTGGCCAGCCACTGCGCCAGAAAAGGAGTAAGGCCTGCGGCTAATGCCGCACCCGCCATAATGGCACTGACATAAAACCCCATAATTCTGGCACTGTCGCTGGCGAGTGACTTAACCACAATCGGCAGTGTTGCCTGAATAACGGCAATACCGGAGCCCGCCAGTAATGAAGTCAATAATAATAACGCGGCATTCAGGCTGCTGGCGTCGATCAGGCGCAACAGGTTGGCGAGCAGTAACAAGGCTAAAGCGCCCTGAATTAAGTGCGCCAGGCTGATATGGCGGCGTAGCCATAAGGTAACAAAGCAGCCAATACCCATCGCCAGTACCGGCAGCAGGGTCAGCCAGGCAACACCGCTGAAGCTCAGCCCGGTATCCTGTTGCAGCAGCGTTACAACCGGGCCGATGGCCGCCAGTGCCGGGCGCAGATTCAGGCCGACCAGAACGCAGATAATAATCAGGCTGAGCGCTGAGGTTTGTTGTGTTGGCGGCAGTATTCTGGGGATTGCGGGGGCCTGTACCGCGACAGTCTGAGCCGGGGATGTGACGGTCTGTGACATAAATAGTCTTCTCAATAATGGAACCGGCGGCTACCATAAAACCTCAACTTAACTTGAGGTCAAGCGTTATGCCGCAGCCGGTTGCCGCCGACAAAACCGCATTGAGCGTGGGTGAGATTGCTCAGCGCTGTGATATTCCGGTATCCACCGTGCATTTTTATGAAGCAGAAGGGCTGATCCGCAGCTGGCGTAATAATGCTAATCACCGCCGTTACAGCCGCCATGTATTGCGCCGTATTGCGGTGATTAAGGTGGCGCAGCGCACCGGCATCACCCTGCGCGAAATTAAACAGGCACTGGCAGTATTACCTGAAGACAGTGCACCGACCGCCGCACAATGGCAGGCCATGTCGCGTCAGTGGCAGGCGTTACTGCAACAGAAAATAGCTGACCTGAATTTATTACAGCAGCAGCTCGACAGCTGCATAGGTTGTGGTTGTTTATCGTTAGCTGATTGCCCGTTACGCAATCCGGGGGATTGCCGGGCGGAAGGCGGGACTTTTTGAGCAGGGATAAGGTGAGCAGGGGTCAGGTGAGCAGGGGTCAGGTGAGCAGGGGTCAGGTGAGTTCGGGGCTTGGTCGTGGGTATGAAAAAAGAAAATATCCGCTCATCGTCCTGATCGTGATGAGCGGATATTGTTTAAGGCAGTTTAAATCTTAATGCGTTTATTTATTCGACTGGCTCCTGGTACCAGGTTTTTATGATATTAGAATCCTGAGGATCATCGAATATCGCTGAGCTTCCCCAGTTCTTGTTTATCCCTTGTACTTCATAGCGATACACTTTCTGCCACCAGGCAATACGGATCGGTGAGTCGTCAGTGCTTCCGGTCAGTTTCTGGGTGACCGTCGTGTGGCTGGCTATCTTTTGGGTATGGGTTGTTTCTTTGGATATTTCCGCACCGATGCTCAGAAAGCTGGCTTCAACACCCAGGCTGGCACTGACCTGCTCTGTAACCGATATCTCGTTTTCGACGCCAGCACTTACTTCTATGGTTCGGTCGATAGGACTTCCTTTAATGGCAGTGCCGGAATAGATCAGCTTGTAAAATGCACTCACTTTTAATGTTCTGTATTTGCTGTTGTTTAAATCAGGCAGGCGTTTGTGGCAGATTAAAACAGGCTGTGAATCCAGAAGATTATCGTTGATACTGGTCGGAGTAGGGCAGATAAGATGGCTTTCATCCCAATCCTGTTGCTGGAAATCCAGAACCGGAATGGTGATAGGTTTGTTGACACCATGTTCTTTTTCGGTAGCTGCGTTACTGTAGTTCGGAAAAACCCAGGAATCTTTTCCGGATCTTAAAACAACGACGCAGGGACGGTAAGCATCACTGTGCAGGCAGGAAATGGTAATGCTGGTAGGGGATACCAGATCCTCCACCATTACCGGAATTTCTTTTGCTGCGAACGGATCGGAATGAGGTGACGCAACACTGTTATTATCTTTAAGCCCACGGCAACTTAAAATTTCAAATGATGGGGAGGAAATCATCTTTCCCTTGGAATTCAGGCCGTGCAGTGTGAAATGTATTCTGTAATCGGTTCCGGAGTCGCCTTTCCCTGCGGTGGTCATTCGAACGTAAAATGCATGTTCCATACGCTGTCCTCTTGGTTTAGCTTCTGCTGAAGCGGAAGGCCAATGGTAGTGGAAAGCAGAATAATTATTTTACAGCTGATTTATATTGCAGAAAAAACAGAAATATTTATTAGAACACTGATCAGATGAAGCACAGGCGTAATATCATCCTTGATGATTTAGTACGAGGATGCTCCGGAATAACAACGGCAGGTATGTTGCACAGCATCCAAAGCTTTGTCAGTTCAGTTCCGCTAATGCCCCGCTTTCTTTTAATTGCCTTTCTTCGCGTTTGCGCCAGCGTTCGGCGCTGGTTTCGCTCAGATACTGACGACGCAGTTGGTAGCGTTGCTGCAGCTTATCGTCAGCATTGGCAGAGTCACCGGCTTCGTACAGGCTGATCAGGCGGTTAACGTGGTCAATGGCATCACTGCTGAGGAGGCTTAACGGCTGACCATGTTGGCTGGCGAATTGTTGCTGCTGTTGTTCATACCAGGCCAGACGGTCTTTTAATGGCAGGTTTTTGGCCTGTGCTAAAAAGTCCTGAAAGCGTTGATTAAAACGCATGCCATCGCGTTGTGCGCCGAAAACTTTATGGCTGATATTGGTACCGTAAAGTGCATCCTGGCTGGCCCAGTATTGTTCAAAAAATTGCAACGGATTATCGAAGTCACTCAGCGGTGAGCGTTGCTGAAACTGTTTCAGCGGCTGAGGATTTTCCTGGCTGATGGCGATAAAACGACTGGCCTGTTCCAGCGTTAAGTCCTGACTTTCCGCCAGTGATAACAGCAATTGCTGTTCACAGAGTTGCTGTATGTCGCTGTCGTCGGCGTTGCGTTCAAAGGCACGGCTGAGTTGCTGTTGGCAGCGTTGCTGTATGCGTTGCAGCCCGGCTGCGGGGTCGGCTTGCCATTCGCTGTCGGTCCAGCGCAGGGTATTCAGGGCCTGTGTCAGTTGTTCGGCGCTTGCTTGTTGGGCACCGCGTAACAGGCTTTGGTGTAAGCGTTCGCGCAGCGAGGCTGGTGCTTCTGCCAGAGTGTGCCCGCTGGATGGGGCCTGGGCGGAAATCGCCTGCTGGTCGTTGCTGGCAACGTTAGTAGCATCACCGCTGACCTGAGTCAGCGGTGCGCGCCATTGTAATAATAACAGCGTGAATCCGGCGGCGAGTGCTGCAAGCAGCACCCACCGGACGTTTTTTTTACGATGCATCGGGGTGGTCATTTATGATGATCATTTATGGCTGGCAGAAATCAATTTCGGTCAGGCTGCCGTAATGATCGCTGTGGGTGTAGTAAGCGAGGTAACGCTGACCATCCTGCCCACGCCATTCCGGTGCCCAGACACTGGTGTTTACACGATTGACACCACAGCCGGTGGTTGGGGCGTCAATGTTCCATTTGGCGGCGTCCAATACCAGTGTGTAGTCGAACCAGGCGTAGTCATCGGTGGCCAGGCCATTCGGGCCGGTGTCTTCACAGCAGGCGTCTTTCGGCCAGTAAGAATATTGCAGGCCATCGCGTACTTCGGTGCTTTGATTCCGGATTAATGCCATCTGATCCCACAGGCTGCTTTGGGTGACGTTTTGCACAGCCGCCGGGTTTTGCAGGTCGGTGTTAAAATCGCCACCGAGAATCACAGCAGCTGGTGGGAATTGTGCCGCGTTGGCATCGATTTTTTCTTTCATCCAGCTGATGGCTTCGTTCATCTGGCCACGGCGGGCGTTATCATCGCTGCTGTTGCCGCCAAAATGTTGGGCGCTGCCGTACACCAGATGGGTGGTAAAGACGTAGATATACTGGCCATTTTTTTCGACGATGGCACCGATCACGCCTTTGCCTTTCACACCGTCAATACCGCTGGTAGCGTTGTATTTGTGGTAGCCCAGTTTTTTTGCATAACCGTGGCGTGAGAAAATCATCAGCCCCGGGCAGTCGGCTTCAATGTCGCTGCCGTTGCAATAGTTGCTGCCACCACCGTAGGTGTCTTCAAAGCCGCGTGCGGCAAAGTCATCCACCGGACCGTCTTCGTACATATCGTCGTAATCCCAGGCTTCCTGCAGCATGATCACATCGGCGCATTCCGTTACTTTGCCCAGTGATTGCTCCATCTCATCACCGAAGTCATAAACAAAACCCACATTGTGAAAAATGTTGTAGGTGACGGCGGTAAAATCGGCGTTGTTATCGCAGGCCGGATTGGTTACCCAGGTGTTGGTAAAATTGGTGTCAAAGTATTCCAGTTCGGATACCGCGTTGTACCACTGCACCGGGTGGGTGGAGTAGTTACTGTTCATGCTTGGAGTGGAAGAGCTGGCCTGAACCTGAGTGGTCAGCAGCGGGGTCAGCGCAAGCAGCGCTAAGGCAGCGACTTTCATGGAGTTATCCTTAATGGTGAGATTTTTATTGTCCGGTCGATTCTGCACGATGGAACCAGTTTGGCAATTCACTGGCACGCAATGCCGCAGTAATCAGGCATAATCAACACAGATTGGCCCGCAAGGTGGCAAATGGCGACAGGGCATTTGGCCTTGGCAGCCACAGTAACAACAGGACGGAGCATGATGTATAACGATGACAACCCGATGAACGGCCGGTACAGCGCAGGTCTGCTGTTTCTGCTTCTGAGCCTGCTGTTCGTGCCAAGGGCGGCACAGGCCTGGCAACCGCAGGGTTATGCCGCACTGGCACTGGGGCTGAGTACCCAGAGTATTCCGGAAGAGCGTACCGATGATGGTGAGTCTGATACCCTGCTGACCGATCTGGTGTATGCCAGAGGTGGCATTGAATGGATTCCGGGCGTAAGCACCGGTCTGGGTTTATGGCTGTGGGGCGATAAAAACATTAACGAGAATGCCGATAGCCCACAGTTCGACGGTATCAGCGCCGGTTGGGATGTTACCCTTCGTTTACCGCTGGCCAATGGCGTCGGCCCCTGGGTGCGTTATGGTCGCCATTGCTGGAGCACGGCGGTGAACGGTGTGCTGGAGCCCTGGTCTGACGATGGCTGCTCTTCCATGCGCAGCGCTGGTTTTAATTTTCCGCTGCCCAACCAGCACGACGTGGTGTTGTTCGCCGAATATTCCACCACCGAATTCAACGATATTGACGCTGACAGTATTATTGCCGGCGTACGTGCACATTTCTGAGTTTTCAGCGGCTTATGAGTTTATGCCGCTTTTTTGTCTGACGAGGGTTTTATGTTTGAATTGTCTGTAATGCAGCTGGCGTTGTCGGCGCTGGCCATTAGTTCAGCGGCGCTGGCTGCGGGCTGGTTTTATCAACGTGCTCAGGCACACAAAGAACAACAGCAGCGCCAGCAGGAGTTTGACCAACAGCAACAACAGTGGCAGCAGAAAGAGCAGCAATATCAACAGCAAAACACCGAACTGAACCAGAGTTTAAATGTGCAGCAACAGAAGCTGGAGCAGGTACAGCAGGAGCTGCAGCAGCAGAGTGTTGCCCAGGCGCGCTGGCAGGAGCGCAGCGAAAACCTGCAGCAGCAGGCGCAACGGCTGGAACAGCTGCGTCAGGAGCAAAACCTGCAGCAACAGCAATTGCAACAGCAGTTAAATCAGCTGCAACAGCAATTGGCGACTGAGCAGGAAGCGCGGACACAGCAACAGCGCAGCGCGGAAGAAAAGTTAGCTTTGCTGGAACAGAATAAAGAACAGTTGCTGAAAGAGTTTGAACATCTGTCGAATAAAATTTTCGAGCAAAAGCAGCAACAGTTCGGTGAGCAGAGTCAGAAGGGTCTGAATTCATTATTAATGCCGTTTAAAGACCAGCTGGAAGGGCTGCGTAAAAAAGTCGACGACGTGTATGTGAATGACGTTAAAGACCGCACCGAGCTGAAAACCCAGATCGAAAATCTGCATAAGCTGAACCAGCAGATTACCGCCGAAGCCCATGCATTAACCACGGCACTGCGTGGCGAGAAAAAAATGCAGGGCAACTGGGGAGAAATGGTACTGGAAACCGTACTCGATCGTTCCGGCCTGCGTAAGGGCGAGGAATACCAGCGTGAGCAGAGTCATCAGAATGATGACGGTAAAACCTATCGTCCGGATGTGATTATTAATTTACCGGAAAATAAACACATCATTGTCGACTCCAAAGTCTCGCTCAATGCCTATACCGATTATGTTAATGCTGAAACTGACATCGAACGCGATGCCGCCGCGCGCCGTCATGTGGAGGCTATCCGTAACCATATCCGCAGTCTGAGCGACAAAGCGTATCAGCAATTAACGGGTCTTAACTCGCCGGATTTTGTCTTCTTGTTTATGCCGATTGAACCGGCCTTTATGCTGGCATTCCAGCAGGACGAAGCCTTGTTTAACGAAGCCTTTGAACGCCGCATTGTGGTGGTAACACCCACGACGCTGCTGGCCACATTACGAACCGTTGCCAGTATCTGGGCCATTGAGCGGCGCAGTAAAAGTACCGAGAAGCTGGCCGATCAGGCGGCTAAGGTGTATGACAAGCTGGTGATCGTGGTGGAGAAATTCGAAAAGGTCGGTAATCAATTGGAGACCGTGCAAAAAACCTACAGCGATGCCTGGAATTCAATGAAAAGCGGTCGTGGTAATTTGCTCAGCCAGAGTGAGAAGTTTTTACAGCTGGGGGTGCGGGCGAAGAAAGAATTGTCGCGTGATTTATCGGAAGAAGCACTGGAGCAGGATGGTCAGTTACTGCTGGATGAAGTATCTGATTCTGATTGAGTTTTTTACAGTCCGGAACAGGCAAAAAAAAGCACCGCAAAGCGGTGCTTTTTTATGTTTCACTATCAGAAAGCTACGGTAACGTTTACCCGGCCGCTGACAGTTGCGCCGCTGGTATCTACTAGGCTCAATACGTCGTACAGCTCGGTGGTGTCGCTGTCTTGCAGGCGAACAAACAGGTTGCTGTAAGTAATGAACATAGCATTATCCGCAGTGCCGCTGTTGCTGCCATTGAACGATACCGGAGTTGTGCTGAAGTTTGGCTGCAGAGTCAGAGTCAGGCCGTCGGTAGACAGAGTAACAGTCACTTCGCTGCCCTGGCTGTTGCTGTCCAGCACCGCTGTGGTAGCGTTAGTCAGTGCTGCGCTGGCCAGTGATTCATTAACGATGCTGACCGGACGGCTCAGTTTCAGAATGAGTGAACCATTGCTGTTAATGGCGTTGTCGTCTTCGTTAGATGCTTGAGCAACGTACAGACCGTCGTTGGTGCCCGGTACGATATCGGCCATTGCTACGCGCTGGTGGATGATGTCGGTACCGATGTTCACGTTAACGGCAGCAGGTTGACCCAGTTCAATGCCTTTGTAGCTCATTGGCAGAATCTGTACCTGATAACGGCCACCCAGAACCAGAGCGTCACCGGAGAATACAGCGTTACCTTCAGCATCGGTTGTGGCAGTGATTGCACCCTGGAAGCCATTGTTCGGAGCAATCACATTAATGCTGTCGGCCGTCAGAGTGTTACCACCAGTGTTTGGTTGCAGCTGAACGGTTGCACCTTCAATCATTTCACCGTTGTAGGTAACGGTAACGGTCATATCTGCAGCGCTGACACCCAGTGGATACAGGTAAAAGTTACCCATGCGCCATGCGTTCTTATCCTGCAGACTGTTTGTATCAGCCATGAAGTCAACAGAAGCAACAACAGGCTGATAACCTGTTGCCGTGGCTTCCATGCGGAATGTGACGTTGTTCTCAGTCGAGGTCGGAATATCGCTGATGAAGTAATCGCCACCGTATTCTTTGTTCAATTTAGCGGTGCGGTATTTATCACCCTGAACCAGCATAACTTTGAGTGAATCGTTGCTGATGCGTGCGCCGGTAACAGCGTCAAATACTGTACCCTGCATGTGGGTGGTGATGTTGTGATAATTCTGCGGAACAGAAGCATCTTGATTTTCGTCGCCGCCACAGGCGATCAGTCCGGATGCCAGTAAGCTCAGGCCGGCGGTTTTCAGCATTGCATTCATGCGGATTCTCCATAGTGTTGTAAGAACGACAGAGAACCGGATGTCTGCCACTAAGTTTCTGGCAGTCTGATCTCCGACTTTCCCTGTCGAGTCCTTGAGGACTGCGGCACCATAAAGAGCAGAATCAGCGTCGTCAAAACAGGTTTTGCTGATTTTTATAAGTTTTTAACAGGTCTATCAGTAGATAGTATTAAGCGGCTGGGTATTATTGGACGTACGACTTTTGGCTGGCGTGAATGGCGTCCGGTGCTGGTCGCTCCGCTGTCCATCCGTTAGAATGCGCCCCCTGCACAAAATCTGGTCAGTTTTCCATGTCCGACTTCGATCAACAGCCCGATACTATTTTTAATACCCCGCAGCAGAAGGTTGCCAGTTTTACCTTCGACAGTGCTGTGGCGCGTGTCTTCCCGGATATGATCAAACGTTCGGTGCCGGGCTACGCCGAAACCGTGGCGATGTCGGGCATTATTGCCGGCCGCTATGCGCAGCCGGGTTCCAACCTGTACGATCTGGGGTGTTCGCTGGGGGCGGTCACTCTGGCCATGCGTCATGGAATACAGGCGGCGGGTGAACGTGCTGCAGGCTGCCGTATTATTGGTCTGGATAATTCAGCATCAATGATTGAGCGCGCCGAGCACTATATTGCTCTGGATGAAGGTAACGTCGCGGTAGAAATGGTTTGTGCCGATATACTGCAATATCCGCAGGACAATGCATCGGTCACAGCACTGAATTTTGTGCTGCAGTTTATTGCCCCTGATCAGCGTCTGACCTTACTGAGCAGAATTGCCGACGCGACGCTGCCAGGCGGAGCGCTGATTCTGTCGGAGAAAATCTGCTTCAGCGCAGAAGAGCAGTTGCTGCAGGACGAACTGCACCTCGATTTTAAACGCGCCAATGGCTATTCCGATCTGGAAATTGCCCAGAAACGCAGCGCCATTGAAAACGTACTGATTCCGGAAACGGAACAGACGCATATTGAACGCCTTAAAGCGGCCGGTTTCCGTCAGGTGATCCGCTGGTATCAGTGTTTTAATTTTGTTTCTTTTTTAGCGGTTAAGTAATGACAGAGCGTGAGGATATTCTGCACTGGTTTGATGATGTGCTGGCCTTTATGCAGGAAGGCAAACTGGCGCCCTGGGCGAAGATTTTACCGCGCCAGCTGGAGCTGGTGCTGCAGGAAAAAGAACACGGCGATCAGCAGCGCTGGTTGCACGCTCTGCAACAGCTACCTGCTATTGAGCAGGTCGCTGCCGATTTAAATCGCCACGATATTGCTCTCAGCAGCGATGCCATTACCAGCGCGCAGCAGGAACAATTACAGCAGGCGCTGGAAGGGTTGATTCCCTGGCGTAAAGGGCCGTTTCAGTTTTTTGGTACACACATCGATACCGAATGGCGCTCCGACTGGAAGTGGGATCGGGTGGTGCCGCACCTCGCGCCATTAGATGGCCGAGTGGTACTGGATGTTGGCTGTGGTTCTGGTTATCACATCTGGCGCATGCTGGGAGCCGGTGCTTACCGCGTGATTGGTATCGATCCGTCACGTTTATTCCTGATGCAGTTTCAGGCGTATAAACGCTATCTTCAGGCTACGGGGCACAGTGCCCGCGCCGATTTATTACCGCTGAAAATGGAAGACGTGCCGGGCAATTTAAAAGCCTTTGATACGGTGTTCTCCATGGGCGTGCTGTATCACCGCAAATCACCGATTGATCACCTGCAGGAATTAAAAGATGCCCTGCGCCCCGGTGGCGAGCTGGTGCTGGAAACCCTGGTGATTGATGGCGCGCTGGGCGAGGTATTAATGCCGGAAGACCGCTACGCCATGATGCGTAACGTGTGGTTTATTCCCAGCACGGAAACACTACTGCTCTGGTGTCGCCGTGTGGGCTTTAAAAATGCCCGGGTGGTGGATCTGAACCAGACCTCGCTGGATGAGCAGCGCACCACCGACTGGATGCACTTTAATTCGCTGGCCGATTTCCTCGATCCGCAAGACCGCAATAAAACCGCCGAAGGTTATCCGGCGCCATTGCGCGCGGTCATTATTGCTGAAGCCTGATCTTTACTGATTCAGAAATTAATAGTGTAATCAGCACAGCTTGTAAAAATCCCGGCAATGACCGGGATTTTTACATTTTGTACCGTCTTTCTGATGCCGGGCAGGGAATGCAGCGGTCATACAGAGACGAGCGCTTATTCTGCCCCATTTTGTCCGTGCAGTTCCTCAACTGCCGGCGTCACACCGATAAAAGGATTATTTATCATGTTATTGCTATTAAAAGACCTGTTCTGGCGCGACCAATACAGCGGCGAAAAGACCGGCGTTCTTGACGGACGCATTGATCGTGACCGCTATATGCTGGCGTTCTTTATTCTGTTCGCAATACAGGGCGCGTTACATGCCGGTAGTGCTTATGTCTTCCCGGGTTCAGGTTATGCGTTTAGCGGTCCTCATTCCGACTACGTTGAGCTGATGTGGGTCTTTTTCTCCATCAATATTCTGGTTGATCCGCTGTGGCTGGTGCTGAGTGTCATTCTGGCCTGCCGTATGTTTGGTCGCTGGCTGATGGTTCCGGTTGGCTTGCTGAATTACGGCTTGCTGTCGCTGGTGCCTTATATGTCGAATATCAATATGAACAACTCGCCATCTGAAGTGATGATGTTCACCATGATGGGCATCAGTGCCGGCTGGCTGTTATTTCATATTTATGTGCTGTTCCGTCCGGCGCTGAGCGTCAGCCAGCCACAGCATCCGTTGCTGCGTATGAATCCGCGTTATGCGGCTGAAGAGCAGCTCAACAGTATTCAGTTTTTCTGGCGCTGTACTGTGCTGGGTGTGGTTGCTGCATTGTTGCTGATTGCCGGAGTCGTGGCACTGTTTGGTTACAGCAATGGTTATGGTTATTCGTCGTCACGTCAGGAGAAACTGCTGGTCTGGTTTGCTCTGGTACTGATTGTGACCGTGATCGTGGCGTTCTGGTTTCTGGTTCAGCGCCTGCGCAATATGGGCTGGAATCCACTGAAGACGGTATTGCTGGCCATACTGCTGCCCGGTTTATTCTTTGGTTTGCAGCTGTTTTTCTACTTCAACGATTACTACGAAAACCCGGTGTTGCTGGCTGTTTTCTTCCTGTTGCTGCCTTGGGTGCGACTGGCGCTGGCGGTTTTCAATGTGACTGTGATTGCCATGCCAGCGACAGAAAGTGCCAGCCCGATTGGTGCTGATCTGGACGCCAGGGGTGACGCTGAAGAGCCGCAGCCGGTGGCCGGTTAATGACTCTGTTTCATAAAATTGTCATGGATGAAACGCGCTGCGGGGTTGAAATGTCGGCCTTTCGGCGTAGTATTAAGCGCTATGAATACTGATTCCCGCGTACTGAACATGCTCTCTGCCCATGCTGCTTCTGCAGCAGGCAGCGCTGTGTCTGCTGTTCAGAACGTTAAATATTGGTGGTTTGGTTATGGCTATTTTAGCCAGGAGCCGGGCCGCGCTTAATCTGCATCATGCAGTTAAGGCAGTCCGGTGAGAACCGACTGCCACCGGAAAACCCCGATTGGCAGTCCGCCTTTCGGGGTTTTTTGTTATTGGCTTTGCAGAATTTAAGGAATATGTCATGAAAGCTCAGTCCGCTGTTTGTTTGTTGCATCAGTACCGCCGATTTAGCGGCGGCCGCTATTGGCCGCACTTCTGATTCGCAGGAAATACGCTGACAAATACATTGAGGACTGCACCATGAACACACAAACAACAACCCAACATCCGGCAGAAGCACAGACAACGGCTCAGCAGACAAGCAGCAATGACCCGGCAGTACGCCCGCTGCGCACGCCGCGCCAGCTCAAGGCTGATCTGCCGCTTAACGAAGCGCTGGCGTTACAGATTGATCAACAGCGCCAGCAGATCCGCGATCTGCTCAATGGCAACGATGACCGTCTGCTGATCGTCACCGGTCCCTGTTCCATTCACGATGAAGCAGCGGTACTGGATTACGGCCGCCGTCTGGCGGCTCTGAACGAACAGCTGAGCGACCGCCTGCTGATTGTGTTGCGCGCCTACGTGGAAAAACCGCGTACCAGCATCGGCTGGAAAGGGCTGGCCTACGATCCGGAGCGTAACGGCAAAGGCGATATGGCGCTGGGGCTGGAACGCTCGCGCAGCATTATGCTGCAACTGGCAGAGCTGGGTTTACCGCTGGCCACCGAAGCACTGAATCCGCTGGTGATGCGCTACCTCGATGACCTGGTGAGCTGGACCGCCATCGGCGCACGCACCGCCGAATCGCAGACTCACCGTGAAATGGTCAGCCATCTGCCAATGCCGGTGGGCATTAAAAACAGCACCGATGGTTCGGCCGCTAATGCGGTGAATGCGATGATCTCTGCGCGTCACAGCCACCATACGCTGGGCGTGGATGTGGATGGTCAGATGGCGATGCTCGACACACCGGGAAACCCGGACACGCATCTGGTACTGCGCGGTGGCCGTGGCATTACCAATTACGATGCCAGCTCAATTGCGTCTGCTCTGGCGGAGCTGGAAAAAGGCAATTGCCACGCCAAAGTGCTGGTGGATTGCAGCCACGATAATGCCTGTAAGCAGCACGAACGCCAGGTAGCCATTGCCCAGGAAGTGGTGGCTCAGCGGGTTGCCGGTAATCGCGGTATTTTGGGTTTAATGCTGGAAAGTTTCATTCAGGCCGGACGCCAGAATGACGATGGCACATTGCAGTACGGGCAATCGATTACCGATGCCTGTATTGGCTGGGATGAAACAGCGCAGTTGCTTAAGGATTTGCATCAGTGTCTGGCCTGAGCCGGTTTTTGGCAGCAGTAACAAAAAAGGGCGGAAATATTTCCGCCCTCTGATGCTTTAGCTCCGTTCCCGGCTGTTTTACAGATTAACCGGCACTTTTTCCTGTTCAGCCGGTTCGTTGTGGCGTAAAGGTTTCGGCTGGTCTTTTACCTGATAAAAGTCCGGGTGCGGTACAAAGCCGAAAGACAAGGCATTACCGATTTTGGCATTTGGATTTCCTTCGGCTTTAAAGCCGGACATGATGTGGTTATCCAGACTGGCAATCTGCTTGGACATATCCGCTTTGGTTTTACCCTGCACCGGAGTAACAGTGCCATCACTCAGATGGAAGCTGATGGCCATCAATTCCCAGTCCCACCAAGTATCAATCTTCGTGATATAGACGCCTTCTTTTAACGTTACTTTATATTCGGAGCCGTCGTTTGCTTTACCAATGGCTTTACTTGAACCGTCTCTGTACACCAGTTTCAGATAATTGATTTCATCTTTTGCGCGCACAATGACTTCTGCAATGTCACCATGGGTTTCCATTTTGACATCTTCAACGGCGCCATGCTGATTTCCTCCCTTATGTACTAAACCCGTGCAGGGGCCGACCCAGGTCAGGCGATCCAGAGCGACAGGCTGAAGGGTTTCCGGTTTACCCTTTAATAACGACCAGAGACGGGCAGAGTCACCGACGTTCGTCAGCAACGAATTGGTGTAGCTGGCCTGAGCCTGGCGCAGATAATAATTACGGTTAACCACCGAGTTATGGCTGTTACGGTTATAGCCAATAACTTTATCGGCGTAAGCAAAGATCTGACGGCTGACGTGATCACGCAAGTAATGGTTGTAGCCACCTGAGTGCGGAATGGACTCTCTGTCAATATTGTCCATGCGCCATTTGATTTCGGCGGGGATGGCGATGTTCAGAACATGATCCTGATAAGCGCTGATTTTTTCATCCAGAATCTGAATATGACCGTCCCGTTCTTCATCGGGAATACCAAGTTGCTTGGCAAAAATAATACGCTCACGCAGCAGGGCAATGTGCATACTGGCAACCTCGACACCGGCGGCCAGAGTTCCTACGGTATAATTTTCATTGGTGAAAAACGGCATCTTGTCGCCGAAGTGACTGATAACGATAGACAATTTTTCCTGTTTTGCCGCCGGTGTTTTGGCCAGCATATATTCCTGCAGATTGTTGCTTAAGCCGATGGAAAAATTCTTTAGGTTTTCACGTTTTATCATATCAATCTGACCGCGGACCCAGGATTTCATCCGTGCTTCAGATTGTTTGATCAGGCTTTCCATTGTGGGTTTTTGCTCAGCCCAGATCAGACCAACAATGCTGCTGATAATACCTCCGGCCTGCGGGATCTTGCCTAATCCGGCCAGTACAATCATGCGGGCCAGATCATTGGTTTCAGCCGGGCTCATAAACTGAACATTTTTCGTGACGGAGGTTCGGTCAAACATGGCGTGTTCCGGAAAGGCTATACGGAACTTCATATCCGAACCTTTTTCCAGGCTGACATCACGGTCGGTATCTACAGCAACAGGATGGCTGTGCCACGCGTTAAATACCGTTTCACCATCACGAAAACCAATCTTGGCTGTCTTCAGACCAATTTCTATGTCGATAAAGTCACCCGGAGAAAGCTTATGCAGATGGCCATCTTTGACAAAACTGAAGACAGTTTCATTAGCATTAAAAATCCATGCCCAGGTGGTGTCATTAGTGTTGTTTCTGATACGCCAAAGGTTATCGATTCTCATAGTGAATACTCCCTGTCGGTAGGTGAGGTACAGGTCTGTGTACATGCCACAGCCCTGATGCAATGGAACCGATATACTCTCGGTCGCCTGCGCGATACAAGACAGAGAGGCTGCTGTAAATCAGCACAATGGTTGAGCGATTTCCGCCTTTTGGCTGGTGCTGTTATGGTGCCGGCAGGAGTCAATACAGCGTCGATGGGCGGTAGGCAGGCAGATCATCACCAGTAACATTGCCGCTGTTGCAGGGGCATGATATTGAACAGAGCGTATCAGTATTGTGCATTATCGGTACGATCTATTCGCGTACACTGATGTCCGCCATGGCATCTCTGAATTATGCAGAGGTGCCTCAGAGCCTGTTCAATCAGTATTAACAGGCCCCGGGCCACTAACTTACTTATGGCAGAGGATATTTTTATGAGCCAATCAACCTACATCCCGCCCAAAGTCTGGCAATGGCAGGCGGGTAATGGCGGTAAATTCGCCAATATTAACCGTCCTGTTGCCGGCCCGACCCACGACAAGGAGCTGCCGGTCGGCAAGCATCCGTTGCAGCTGTATTCACTGGCGACGCCGAATGGGGTTAAGGTCAGTATTATGCTGGAGGAATTGCTGGCCGCCGGAATCAGCGATGCCGAATATGACGCCTGGCTGATTAATATTCTTGAAGGTGATCAGTTTGGCTCAGGTTTTGTTGAGGTTAACCCGAACTCCAAAATTCCGGCGCTGATGGATCACAGTGTTAATCCGCCGCAGCGATTATTTGAATCCGGCTCCATCCTGATGTATCTGGCTGAAAAATTTAATGCTTTTATTCCGGCCGATGCCGCAGGTCGCGCCGAGTGTTTTAACTGGTTGTTCTGGCAGATGGGCAGTGCGCCGATTTTAGGCGGTGGCTTTGGTCATTTTTATGCCTACGCGCCAGAAAAATATCAGTATCCGATCGACCGTTACACCATGGAAATCAAGCGCCAGCTTGACGTGCTGAATCGCCATCTGGCCGATAACGAATTTATGTGCGGTGCAGAATACAGCATTGCCGATATGGCTATCTGGCCCTGGTATGGCTTGCTGGTTCAAGGTGGTTTATACGATGCCGCCGAGTTTATTGAAGCGCACACCTATACCCATGTTCTGCGCTGGGCCAATACCGTGTCTGCCCGTCCGGCTGTCGAACGTGGCCGTAAGGTCAACCGCACCTGGGGAGAGCCGCACGAGCAGTTGCATGAACGGCATGATGCCAGTGATTTTGAGCTTAAAACCGCAGATAAGCGATAAAGCAGACGCTGTTTTAAATAAAAAGGCCTGTCTGTAGCAGGCCTTTTTATTGCCGGTTTTTTATCAGCGATGCCTTACTTTTTGGCCGGCTGAGGCACATGATTGTACGCCTGCGTTCCCCACAGTGGCACGGTCGATAAACTGTGCTTAAAGCTGCCGGAGGTTTCTTTGGTGGCGTACGATAAATACATCAGCGTCTGACTTTCGGCGTCGTAAATACGGCGGATTTTCATGTTTTTAAAGAAAATGCTTTTTGATTTTTTAAACACCACATCACCGGATGGGCTTTTATCAATCTGGGCAATCATGGCGGCAGTAATTTCACCGGTCTGACGACAGGAAATGGAACTGTCACTGGGATCAGAGAAGCTCAGATTCGCTTCAATAGAAGCAACGTGGCAGGTAACGCCGGTTACTATCGGATCGGTCATAACGTTCAGTTTAATGTCCTTCAGGGTAAATATCCCCAGTGAAACATCACCCACTTCGTTATTGCCGCAGGCGCTGAGCAGGGTGGCCAGCGCCGCGATGAGCAGGGTATGAGTGCGTTGCTTCATGGTGTTCATCCGTAACGTGAAAGTGGGCAGTGTAGCATCCGCCCCTACCGTTTTGTTGTATCGCGGGTGCCGTATCGCAGATGCTGTATCACAGAGTTGCCTGCTATTGCGTCAGCGTTCTGCGCAGGCCGATATAACGCACCGTCAATGCCAGTGCTCCGGCCAGATACAGTGCGGCCAGCGTCCATTTTAGGGTGGCGCTGATCCCGGCAATCATCACCCACGGATCGCTAGGCGTGCTCAGCATATTAAACCAGGGTTCGTGAATGGTATTTTCAACCACATCCAGCAATGACATCAGAATGGCGGGCCACAGCAACAGATTCCAGCGCGCGGACAATGCATTCAGATTAAACAGCCAGCTGGTCAGTGATAATGCCAGCAGGCCGTACCACAGAGGGTGTACATGGTCGTAGGCAAAGTGCTGTTGCAGCGCGTTTAACTGTGCATCGCTGATGGTGTGCAGCAGCGCATTAAACGCATCCGCCTGATAGCAGAACTGAAAACGGAACAGTAAGGCTTCGGCACCGCCCTGTTGCAGGGTATGGGCGATCATACTTTGCGAAACGATGTAGATCACCGCCATGGCAATAACAATTAACGGATGAGCGAGCCAGCGGCGTACAGCATTCATGTGAACGATTCCCTGTTGATCAGCGGTTACTCAGCCTGCCACAGTTACTGTTTTTGTAAAACCTCTGTTTGCAGTGTGACCTTGGTCGCACTGACAGGCATAAAATAATCATTGGCATTGCAGCATCTGGCCGGGTGTTTCATCATACTGCCCGTTATTTATTCAGGGCCTGTTAAACCATATTTAGCAGGCCTGTTATCGGCTGAAAACTTTTCAGGCAAGTGCTGAGAGTGTGGCATAACGGATTAAGCAAACGAACGGCACCGCAGGGTAAGGGATTTTTAGCCGGCTGAGGCCAGTTTTCCATTAGCACGGTTGTTCGTTACCCATCTCGCCGCTGACATCACTTTTCTGTTCTTGTTCTGAGAAAAACTGATTCTCAGCAGGCCGGATTCAATTGGTGTTAACAGACCCAGGGACTTTGTATGACAGCTTCATCATCTAACGCCAGCACCACACGCGGGCAAACCAGCGATTCGTCAAAATCCGGCAAAAGCTGGGGCGTTGTAATCTTCGGTTTTATTTTCTTTGCTGTTGGCTTTGCGGTCGCTGCTTTTACGGCGGGCAATAACCTGATGCGATACTTTGAAAGTGAGAGCTGGGTTGCCGTACCGGCAACCATCAATAATCTGGAGCTGAATACTCACTACGGTGATGACAGTGTAACCTGGAGTGTTGAGGCCCTTTATCAATACGATTTCAACGGCCGCACTTATCAGAATGACCGTGTCGCCCTTGGCGGTGGCTCGGATAATATTGGTGATTTCTGGCCGTCTCTCTATGCGCGCCTGGACGCTGAACAAGAGAATGGTCAGGTGTATGCCTATGTGAATCCGGAGGATCCGCAGCGTGCTTATCTGGATCGCAGTTTGCGGCCGGAAATGTTGTTATTTGGCGGTATTTTCGGTGCCATTTTTATGCTGGTGGGCGGCGGCATTATGTACATGGGTTTGCGCACTAAAAACACCGCAGAAAATATAAACAGCGCCCGCAATGGGATCGCCAGCGATCAGCGTGGTAGCTATAAGATTTTATTGGCCTTCGGCATTATCTTTTTACTGGTTTCTTTACCGGCCATGTTACCGGTAATGGCCGCCCTGCAAGACGGCGAATGGGCCGGGTTGCTGGTACTGCTGTTCCCTCTGGTCGGTAGTGGGGCCATATTTTTTGCACTGCGTATGCGTAAACGCTACCTGCAGATTGGCCAGACGCTTTTTTATCCGGATCCTTTACCCGGCCAGGCCGGCGGACAGGTGGGCGGCTATTTTCACCTGGCCAGCGGTGAATGGGTGAAGCCCCCGCAAGTGCGTTTAACCTGTGTGCATATCTACAGCACCGGTAGTGGTAAAGAGAGCAAGACCCATCACGATGTGATCTGGCAGAACAAAGGCCGTGCATACTGTGAGCCGAATAACGGCGGTTTTGATGTGCATACGGTATTTGATGTACCCGCCGATTTGCCGGGCACCGGCTCGCAATCGGGTTATCGGGGCCGTATTCAATGGAATCTGCACTGCGAAGGCAGTGTCAGCGTGGCGGCTTCAACGGCGCGTAATCCGCAGGTCGATAACAGCCGGGCAATGCGCGGCGATAACCGTCAGGATGTGGAGTTTGAGCGCAGCTGGAGTATTCCGGTCGCAAAAGGCCTGCAGGCATCGTCCTTTCAGATGCCGGCTGCCGATCAGGAAGCCTGGCATCAGCAGCAACGCGAAGACGCCCGTGAAAGTGCCGCCGAGCAGATCAGCATGGCAACCCAGGGAGAAACCCTGCACCTCGACAGCAAGAGCGGCCGTAGCAACGGTATGGCGCTGGGCATGGTGCTGTTTGGTGCGCTGTTCGATGGCGTGGGTATTTTTCTGCTGTATTTGGCATCTCAGGGTGAAGCCATGTTATGGCTGATGGGCTCGGTATTTTTGTTGGCCGGATTGTTGGTCACCTGGTTTGGTCTGTTCTGGCTTGGCCGCAGCCTGGAGGCCGATGTCACTCCGGGTGAGGTGCGTATGGTGCGGCGGCTGTTTGGACTGTCTTTGTACCAGCGCAGTGGCCGCATTACCTCGGTCAGCCAGTTGCATCTGGATGTTGGCTTAACCTCTACCGATCATCGTGGTATTCAGACGGAATATTTTACTTTGTGGGCTGAGGCTGACGGTAAAAAAATCAAGCTGGCCGAAGGCATTGAAGGACGGGAAGTGGCCGAAGCCCTGAAAGAGCAGGTGATGGCTGTTCTTACCCGTCAGTTGGATGCCGAACTGATATAAGCGGCAGCGATGTGTTATTGGTTTATGCTGAATAATACATAAGCAGACACCCGGAGCACGGGCAGGGAGGCGCAGATGCACTGGTTGGACAAAACGCACCATCAGTATCCGCGTTCGGCAGCGGTTCTGCAGTTTCATCTGAGTGTGGCCGTTGTGCTGGTGACACTCATAACCGCTGCCGTTGCCCTGGGTCTGCATTACTATTTCAGTCGCGCGCTGGTGCTGGATTCCGTCACCGCGCGTTACCAGCAAACCGCTGCCACCGCGCGTGACTACCTCAGTAATCTTGACAGCAATGCCCTGCAAACCACCCGTGTATTGGCCCAATATCCACAGTTAGTTGAAGGACAATGGGTTAACCGCGCGACGCCAGCGTTATTTGCTGAAGTTATGCGTAATAACCCGGTGCTCTATGCCATTTATATTGGTTTCAGCAATGGTAATTTGTACGAACTGGTTAACCTGAACAGCAGTGACGCTGTTCGGCGTCAGCTAAAAGCGGCACCGGCAGACCGTTGGGCCGCCATCATCGTGACAGGCAGTGGAGAGCAACGCCGCCGCCGGTTTGAATTTTACGATGAACAGTTACAGCCAACCTTTGCCCGTGAAGAACCCAGCGATTACAACGCCAGTCAGCGCCTTTGGTATACCAGCGCACAACATGGCAGCGTGAATAAAACCCCACCGTATTTATTCCAGCATTTACAGGCACCCGGACAAAGCTACAGCACCCAGCTGGATGGCGGCCAGGCTGTGCTGGCCGTCGATGTTGCTTTTTCTACCTTAAATGCGCATTTACGCAGCCAGCCGTTGAGCGTGGATGGTGAGATTTTTCTCTATCAGCAAAGCGGCGAAATCATTGCCAGTAATGCTGAAGCGCAGAATGAAGAGCGCTTACCGCAGACAGAACCTTTTGCCCTCAGCGATGAACAGGCACGCTACATAAACAGCCTTGGCCGTTTGCGTATATCTAACGAAACCGACTGGCCGCCGATCGATTTTGCGCTATCCGCCGAACCGCGCGGTTACAGCATTGATTTATTACGCGTTATCGCACAAATGACCGGCCTGAACATCGAATTTGTCAATGGCTACGCCTGGCCGGAACTAATGGAATTATTTCGCAGCGGAGAGTTGGAAATACTGCAACCTGTATTAAGCCGCCAGCAATTATCCGGCGCACTGACCCAGCCTTTTTTACAGTTACCCTATGCTGTTGTGCAGCGCCAGAACGATGCGGAAATCAACAGTTTGCAGCAACTGACAGGCAAAGTGCTGGCCATTCCCAGCGGCTGGACGGTCGCCAATATAATCCGCAGCAATTATCCGCAGATCAAACTGCTGGAGGTAAGCAACGCCCGTAGTGCACTGGAAGCGGTCAGCCAGCGGAAGGCCGATGCAACACTGGACATGGCCCTGACGCTGCAACTCACCGCTGACCAATATTTTATCGGCGGCCTGCGTTTTAACCGTCAGGTGCAGGGGCTGGAATTACTGCCACAAGGGCTGAAACTGTTAACACAGGAAAAACTGCAACCGCTGGCCGATATTCTGGATCAGGTTCTGGCCAGTATCCGCCCTGAAACCTGGCAATTTTTATATGATAAATGGCTGGCAGAAGAAACCGGAGTCACGGTGCCTGCGGTGGTGCCCTACCCACAGTTAATCAGCATGGCGCAGCACAGTGCAACGCAAAACCGGCTTGAGCAAACCACCATAAACGGGCAGCCGTACTATATTTTTGCTTCGACCTTTGACCGCCGAAAAAGTCCGCGCGAGCATTTCGCCTTTGTTATTTCTGAACAACGGTTGTTTGCCAACAGCAGCCGCGAAGTGTGGCTATCGGTGCTGATTATTGCCGCACTGTGGCTGTTGCTGATGCCAGTGATTTTACTGGTGTTTGTGTTGCGGCCCTTGCGCGCCTTCAGCCGCAACGTAGCCGAGGAATTCGGCACTCAGGAGCCAGACTGATTTCAGCAACCGATCCCCACGGTTATTACGCTGCGCTACATTTGCACACGGGGCTTTTCTGGACTCACCCTGTTAATTCCAGTACAGTCCGCCCCCTCTCAAAGGCCGGGTGGACATCTGTTGACCTGCCTTGTCGGGCTACAGCCCGGATGGACGCGACTGCTGACACCGCGCCATTTCTCCTTGCAATGTCAGCTCTCAGAGCAGATCACGCACTCATGACCCAATTTTCCGAACTCGGCCTGGCCGAATCCATCCTGAAAGCCGTTGCTGATCAGGGTTACACTACGCCATCTCCGGTACAGGCCCAGGCCATTCCCGCCGTATTGGCTGGCCGCGATGTTATGGCCGCCGCTCAGACCGGCACCGGTAAAACCGCCGGTTTTACCCTGCCCATGCTGCAAAAACTGCAGCAGGGCGAACGCGCAGGCGCTAACCGTTGCCGTGCACTGGTGTTAACACCAACCCGCGAACTGGCCGCCCAGGTGGCTGAAAACGTCGCCGATTACAGCAAATATCTGAACATCCGCTCGGCGGTTGTATTTGGTGGCGTCAGTATTAATCCGCAAATGATTGCGCTGCGTCGTGGCGTCGATGTGCTGGTGGCCTGTCCGGGTCGTTTACTCGACCTGTATCAGCAAAAAGCCATTCGTTTTGACGAAGTCGAATTTCTGGTACTGGACGAAGCCGACCGCATGCTCGACATGGGCTTTATTCATGACATCAAAAAAATCCTCGCACTGCTGCCGAAAAATCGTCAGACCCTGATGTTTTCTGCCACCTTCTCCAGCGAGATCCGCACCCTGGCCAAAGGCCTGGTGAACGATCCGGTAGAAATTGACGTCAGCCCGCGTAACAGCACCGCCCACACCGTTGAGCAGTGGCTGATTCCGGTCGATAAAAAACGCAAACCGGAAGTGCTCAGCCACCTGCTGAAACAACACGGCTGGAAACAGGTACTGGTATTTACCCGCACCAAACACGGCGCTAACCGTTTAACCACGCACCTGCAGGATCGTGGGATTACCGCCGCCGCGATTCACGGCAATAAAAGCCAGGGCGCCCGTACCCGTGCGCTGGCCGAATTCAAAAGCGGCGATATTGCCGTGCTGGTAGCCACCGACATCGCGGCCCGTGGTCTGGATATCGAACAATTACCACACGTAATCAACTTCGAGTTGCCTAACGTTGCCGCCGATTACGTACACCGTATTGGCCGTACCGGACGTGCCGGTGCCAGTGGTGAAGCCATTGCCCTGGTCTGTGCCGAAGAACTGGAAGACCTCGAGGGCATTGAAGGCTTAATCGGCAAAAGCATTGAGCGCCGCGTGCAGGAAGGTTTTGAACCTAATACCCCATTGCCGGTATCGCGCCCTAAATCGCCGCGTAAACCGAAAAAAGCCAAGCAACCTAAAGGCTTTAAAGACACCTTCGACCGCGAGCCACGCGCACCGCGTCCGGCCGGTAGTGGTCGTTCAAATGGTAACGGCGGCAACGCCGGCCGTTCCGGTTCTGGTCGTTCTGGCTCAGCTCAGAAACAGGGTGAGCAAAAGCAGGGTGAACAGCGCCGTTCGTCCGGCAGCAGCGGTAATAACACTGGCAACAGCAATGGCGGTAACAGCCGTCCGGCAGGCAGCGCACCGCGCCGCTCACGCCGCCCGGCACAGGGATAAAACCTGTGCCAATAGCGGCGCTGTTAACGCCGCCGCTTAAAACAAAAACGGGCCTCATCTGAGGCCCGTTTTTTTATGCTGATAATAAAGTATAGAACCTTATTACCTATTCCTGATTAACGATCAGTGCTATTGCTGTCTGTTTGCAAATTGCTTGCAGGTCTGAATGCTAACTCCGGATTGATCAGATAGGCAAAAATAAATCCGATACCAGCGGAGCCAAAAAACGACAGAATAGGAATGGCGCTGCTGTCTCCGCTTACGAACAGGTAATAGCCGAACCCGGAAATTCCGGTAAAGATTCCGAATGTAATCATGAAGAAAATCATATTGATATACCTGCCGATTTTTTGGTTGGTCGCAGGTGCTGGCAGCGGAATAATCTTACTGAAAAGAGCCAGTATCGTCGGAGCGAACAGACCGAAGAATACCCCAGGAAGAACTGGCATATGCTCTGTGTGAAGAATAATGTTGCTGCTGAATATCGTGATTCCCTGAATCAGGCCTGCAACAGCTCCGGCAGCAAGACCAAGCCAGTCACTGGGTAAAAAACGGATCTTCATGGTTATACCTTTTATTTTAAGTGAGATAAGTCGTGAAGGGGTAGCTCTGTCTTTATTGCTATGAACCGGGGATCAGAAGGTCGCGCATTAGGTGATCTGAATTCAGGTCTTTTATGGCAGAGGTTGCTGTAGTCGGGCAGTTAGTTCCTGATTGATATGCAGAGCCCCAGTTACTCAGAGGCTCAGTTACTCAGAGTCAGAAGGCGCAGCAAGGGTGCAGTTTTCAGGATATTGCTGACATAACCACACTAAGTATCTGGTGAAGTAATACTTATAGATTCCATTGCCTGGCATGAAATCAATAAGTGGCTGTGCGGTGTTTTCATATGTCCGGCTTATCCAGCGGTTATTTATCTCAAGTCTGAGCCAGGCTGCGATTAAGGGATAAGTGAGGAGCACGGTTATCGCTACGGCTAATATTCCTGCTGTTGCTTTCTGCTTTCCGGATGTGGTCAAGGTTTATATTGCCTTTCGTATGCTATTCGCTGCAGAGCGTTTAAATACGCTCTCTGGTTTTTAATCTCTGAGGATGAGAGTGTCCTGGAGGACCATGGTTGGTAACTTTTATACACCAGTGAGAGCAGCGAAAAATCCAATAATCAGAAGAGCGGATCCGGACAATAATAAGCGCCTGGCAATGATGGCCTTTTTGAAGTCAGACCTTCCACGCTCTTTGACTTCCAGGCTTTCAGAACTTTCATAGCCCTGATTCAGTACCCAGCTGAACATTCCCAGTGTTTTTCCAAGATCAATAAATGAAGATCCTGCCGGAGATCCCAGTTTCGTCCACTGCGCCTGATCCTGCTCTTTTAGTGACTGAGTAAGGCCCTCAAAATTAATTGAGAGTACTCCGGCAATAAGAAGAAAAGATCCGATTAAAATGAATAACATATCATTATCCTCTGATTTCTTTCATGGTTGCTTACCCGGCTTAAACCAGACACGCTGACGCCCATCCTTATATACGCAGACAGGAATAACGTGGCTTTATCATTCGGGATTGTTAGCAGGAAGGGCGGTTGTTCTCGGTCGTTCTGACTGTGTTGTATTAACGATCTGGCGGCATCCCTGCTGTGCTCCGAGAGTACTGAAGTTCAGGCTTTGATTCAATAATTGATAGAGATGGTTACAAGTGGCAAAAAACGACAATATAGGTATTGGTTAATAGTCAGGGAGTTTCGGTAGCTGCCGTGCAGGCGGTTATTAAGTTGATATGAAACCAATGCGGGGCAGGGGGTTGCCCCGCAAAGGCATAAGGGATTACTAAAGCCAGCCCGCCCAGAGGCTGTAAAACAAACCCAAATATCGCGACTGAAAGCTGCTCCCGCAAGTCGCGGATAACATCCGCTCCCAAGCACTGCGAGCCTATGGTCACCTCCATCACTGTTCCACAACGCCGGCTTATAGCAGTATTCCCGATTACCAGTTTGCTGTCGTCACTTGAACGCACGGCTCCAGATTTGCTGGCTGCCATCGGTGGAATCAGCGCTGAAAATCACCATGGCTTCGCCATCCCCTCTTACTGACAAGTGCGGAGAATACTCGCCGTATCCGTCACTTGAACGAGTCAGGAACGTGGCGCTTGCCCACCCAGAGGTAGCACTGTAACGATTGAACCAGATATCACTGCTCTCGTTATCGTCATAGGCTTGGAAGAACAAGGCATTACCACTTTCATCCACCACGAGGTCGCTGTCGTAGGCAAGGAAATCAGTGAAATCAAACGTTTCCTCAGGGCCCCAGCCCTCACCCGGCAGATAACGTTTACTGGCAACCTTGCCAATATCTGAAGAAGTATCTTTCTGTGACCAGACAACCAGAGCGGTTCCACCACGATTCATGTGAAAGGCCACCAGTCTGGCGTTGGTGTCGTAACTCTCCAGCAGGGTTTCGCCTTGCCAGCCAGAACTCATGCCGTAACGGTTGTACCAGAGGTTTTCTCGGGTACCATCGCTTTGACTCCAGACAACAAGTGCATTGCCATTGTCATCAACGCCCAGTTTGGGGGTGCTAAGTTGGTTGGCAGGCGCTGTGTCGATGCTTTCTAACAGCGTCGCATTACCCCAGCCTTCATTATCCACAAGGCGATTCCCATAGATACTGAACTGGGTGCCATCATCCTGTGCCCACACAGCAATAGCATTGCCACTGCCATCAAAGCCCACCTTGGGGTAGCGGGCGTCGCCAGCGATGCTTTCGATCGGTGCTGCGGTGCCCCAGCCGTTACCTTTTATGTATTCATTGGCAAAGATGTCCAGCGTTCCGCCCGCTAGTCGCTGATTCCAAACCGCCACAGCGTTACCATCGCTGTTAATTGAAGCGCAGGGGTTGCCGACATTTTCGCCGCTGGCGCTGATCTGTTCCGCCCCGGCCCATTCGCCAGAAGTGCTGTCAAAGTAGTTTGCCCAAACGCTAGCCTGGCTCTGACTCCAGATCACCAAGGCATTGCCGTCGCTATCGGCGACCAAATTGAGGTGCATTTCGGCGCTACTTGTGGAGGCATCCAGCAATTCAGGGGTGCCCCAACCGCTGCCGGAGGTGTAGTGACTAACCCATGCCTGAAAGGAGTACGGAAAGTTCTTCGTTTGATCCTGCCAAACAGCAATGGCTGAACCGTCGTTAAGGTAGGCGATGCGCGGTTCCATTAAAATCTTCTGACTATCACTTTGCACCTGATCGGATGTGGCGCTCAGTGTGCCATCGGCTGTGGTGAAGCCCCAACTGTATTCAGCCCCCAAAGTCTCGCCCGACAAATCGCTGATGTCGGCGCTCAGTGTCGCCGTGTAGGACGTCAGCAGGGCCAGTTCCCTGGCTGGCGTAAAAGTGGCTGTATTGGTGAGCGCATCAAATGACACTGCACCATCGACTGCGTCTGTGCCATCTCCTGCGTCTAAGCCAGTCAGGCTGAAGCTGGCGCCGGATACCGAGTCAGCGATTATCTCAGTGCTGAATTGGGTGGTAACCGCCACATTTCTGGCAACGCCAACCGCGCCATTGGCTGGTGTTACTGAGCTGACGGAAGGGGCGTTCCCGCCGCTGGCGCCTTCGTTGCTATCGCTGCCGCCGCCTCCACAACCGCTGATTGTAAGAATCAGTGCACCACCGAATAATAAAAATTGCTTCATGAAAATTTTCCTGTTTGGAGCCTGTTTACTGTCCGGTTACTGGCTGATGGTAACTGTGCCGACGCTCTGAATGTTGCTGGTTTCTAAACTGACCGGTATACCGTCGGAGATGCGTGCGACTTCCAAGTTTGCCAGGCTAACGGTGAAGGATTTCTTCACCGTTTGTATCCCGGTATTGCCGGTGTTCGCAGAAGAGTCGCCGGAGTCGCCGCCGCCGCATCCGGTCAGAGCCAGCATCAGGAAACCTGCCGTCAGCGCGTGTTTAACGTTGCTCATGGATGTCTCTCCCTCAGAATTCATAAGTCACCAGAAAATGGGTGTCGCCCACCGGCAATGGCCAGGCCTCGGACAGGGTCAGTGTCAGCAGACCAGCGGCCAACCCGAAGCTACCATCACTGATCAGTTCGCCAGCGTCGGCAATGCCGTCTTCGTTGTCGTCACGGTACAGTCGCACGCTCTTGATATCGCCTACAGGGTCCAGTTCGCCCCCTGCAGCCAGAGTGAAAGAACGCACTTCGTTACCGGCCTCGTTACTGGTCAGGGCAAAAGAAAGCACCACCTGCTCACCACTGGCAGCGTCAATCTGCTTGTCCACTGTGTTACTGGCAGACGGATCGGCCATGCTGATCTGATCTGCCGCATCCATAATGCCGTTGTTGTTATCGTCGGTATCCGCATTGTCGCCCGTGCCATCGCCGTCGGTATCGACAGACTCGGTGGCATCCAGCGGGAAAGCATCGTCCACATCGGCCACGCCGTCGTTGTCGTCATCGCTGTCAGCGTTATTGCCAATATTATCGAGATCGGTGTCCAGCCATTCACTGTTATCCAGAGGGAACGCATCTTCTGCGTCAGCCACGCCGTCGTTGTCATCATCGGCATCGGTGCTGTTCGGGAGGAAGTCGCCGTCGGTGTCCAAAGGAATGCTATTGGCATCGAATGGATCTGAGCCTTCTTCGATTTCTAGATCATCGTTGTATTGATCATTGTCGTCATCTAAGTCAGCGTTATTACCAATGCCATCATTATCAGTATCTACCGATTCACTGGCATCCAGCGGGAACGCATCTTCAGCGTCGGCCACGCCGTCGTTGTCGTCATCAACGTCGGTCGAGTTCGGAATCAGATCGCCATCAAAATCCAGCGGCGTGCTGTTGGCGTTAAGCGGGTCGGAGCCTTCGATTAATTCCGTTAAATCACTGTAACCGTCACCGTCATCATCGCTATCAGCGTTGTTGCCAATGCCATCACCGTCCGTATCAAGCGTTTCGCTAGCATCGTCAGGCAGTGCGTCAGAGTTGTCACCTACACCGTCACCATCACTATCGGTAGTTTCAGTCGCGTCATTCGGGAAGGCGTCTGCGGTGTCGTTGGTACCATCGCCATCAAAATCACCATAGAAATCATATTCAATGGCGCCGATGTCTATATAAGGATAAATCGGACCACCTTCTTCTACCGGGTTATCAGGGTTGTATTCACCCATAATGCGTGCGTTACCGAGTAAGTCGACATCAACACTATCTGGGTCGATATCACTAGGGCCCGCTTCAATATTGGCACTGCCGGGTACTGGGCGATAATCGCCGTTTTCAGGGTCCGCTAAGGTCACAGAGCCTGTAGAAGTTACACCACACTCGCTGCCTTCTACCCAGCTATGGTATTGCTGTGACCAGTCGCTGACCTGACAAACGGTTGAGCCCGTTGGGCCATTTAGCAGCAAGCTGTTATACAGTTGCGCACTGCCATCGCCAGCCACCGTGAGCGCGCCACCTTCACTGTTATATAGGGTTGAAGACGAGAGATTCAGCTGACCGTCAACGGTAACCAAGGCCGCCACACTGCCAGTGATGTTCGAGAACAGACTGTTGTTGGCATAGAGCTTATAGTGTTCACCATTGATTGCAGGCGCGGTCATATTTTCAATGAGGGTAAAGTCCAGCATCACATAAGACGCTGAAGTCATTTGAATCGCACTGCCTCGATTAATGCCGTTTTCAACAAGCTCGTTATCACTGAGTTCGCTGTAACCATTACGCAGGGTTAAACCAACTAAGTGCGGAAACTGATTACTGCTCAGTTTGTCCGTCATAATCACTTCGAATAGCGTGATGGCATTTTGCCCGTCAATCACCACCTCGCGGTTACCGTCAATTTTTACCCCTTTGGTGATGAGCAGCGGGCTTTCAAGGGCGATGGTCATGGCACCGCTGAAGGTAATGGTGTTCAGGTCGCCGCCCGGATCACTGGCGCATATATCGGCCAATGCTTGACGTAAGGTGCCAGGGCCACTGTCGGCGTTACTGATGACGGTAATGGCATTGGCAACACAGGCACTGTATGGATCATCGTCAAAGCGCATCCAGTTCAATACCACATCACCTTCTTCAATCAGGGTTTGCAAGCCCGATTTACCCTCGACCTGATAGTAGAAATCGATCACCCCATCGTTGTCGCGGTCTTCATCTACCGTATCGTCCAGGCCATCATTATCAAAGTCAGGGAAGTTGCCGTAACTGGTGGGGTTTGGGTCGTCCAGATCATTGGTGCCGTCGCCATCGGTATCGTATTTTAATGGGTCGGTTAAACCCGCGTTTTCATCTTCATCGCTGATGCCGTCGTTGTCGTCGTCTAGGTCTTCATTGTTACCAATGCCGTCACCGTCGGTATCCACAGACTCAGTGTTGTCAAACGGGAAGGCATCAAACCAATCCAAGACGCCATCGTTGTCGTCGTCACTGTCCCAATCGTCTGAGTAGCCATCGCCATCAAAATCCCCTTGCATCACGATCGCAGCTGAGCACGCTTCTGGGCCCATAAGCCCTTTTACGGATCGAGGGGTTACACAAAAACGCACCTGCGTACCCGCAGCAATATAGGTGTCGATGGTGTTCTCGGTGGCACCAGAGATATCCGTCCAGTAGCTATCCTCTAGCGTTTGCCAACGGTATTGGCTTGCTGATTCCAGGCTGTAAGCATTGTCATCTGGCGCCACATACGTATGCTGGCCGAGCAACCCGGAACCTGCGACCGGCTCAGAAAATTCCGGAGTAATATGTACGTTAGTCGCATAGGGTACAGCGCCGGCTTCGAACCAGTCACCACAGCGCTCATAGCCGGCGATGCTAAAACACAGCGTAACGAAATGATCAACATCGGCAGCGGTTGCCTGATAGCCATAAACATTACTGGCAACGGTTATGGCATCGTCAATACTGGCCGTGGCTGAACGCACCCAACGCACATTGGATATGGCGATATCCCAGGGCAGGTTAGCAAACAGGTAATCACCAGTACGTAAATGCTGCGTTACCTTGTCGACTACAGGTCTTAAGTACCTGCGCTCAACTTTATATTCCTGTTGAACCCGGTCGAGCCAATCGTGAATATCTTCGTCAGCGCCTTTGGCGGGATAAGGGTATGGTTTGTAATACAGTCTGTCTTGCGACACGCTTTTGTATTCGCCGATATCGATCAACCCACCCAGTGGACCTTCGCAGTTACTGCAATAAGCTTCTGTTGCCCACGACATTAATTTCAGGCTATGCAACTGCCAGGTTTGCGCCACAGCAGCAAAATCGTTGTAATGTCCAAAGTCGTTAGAAGCTACAGGTACATCTGACCACCAAGAGAAGCTAGTGGGTATGGTATTTTTATAAAGGTACTGCGCCGCCTGTGATGCGGCCCATTTGGGCGCGGTAACCGTTTCAATAATGTAGGTTTGATTGCGACGGGTATAGTCATGGCTCATAAACAAATGTTGGTCTAAATCAACCTCTGGGTAGTGCCCCCAATTACTGCCATATCTGTCCTGATTCTGGGTTGATGCATCCCATTGCAGTTGATGGTTATCAATAATGCCCTCACCCGGCAAATAGTCGGTATAGGCTGTATTAACACTATTGTTCGTGCAGGTGTTGTAGTGATAAGTGGCGAACCAATGCCAGTTCTCGTGTTGGCCGAAACCATAAACATCATAACCACGATCGGCAACCAAATTGGCATGCAATTGCGCCAGAGTACCGACAATGGGGCTATCATCATTATCTGACGTTGGGTTAACCATATCGGCTTCAAGCACCTTTTCCCAATCCCAGTTTTCATGCTCGGAATAAAAAGTCCGCTCCATTACCAAGGGTTCAAAATTGGCATCGAGGTAAGGCAACCTTGGCGTGACAAAATTGCCCCGACTAAACATATCTACCGGCATCGACAGGTAAGCACAGTAATTTTGAACGTCGTCATCCTCGGCACAAGCCGTTTTATTTATCAGTGGCGAGGTTGCGGCGCTGTGCGGAAAATTCTGGAAGTTCGCAGAAGGGACAGTCAAGTAACTGCCACCGCGAATATTGGTATTGGTGTCGCGCACATAGTGAAAGGTATTTTCAATGCTGGCCAGGTTGCCCAGCACCATAAAACCCACTCGGCCACCATAGACGGTACTGCCATTGGCTTCTTCGACGCTTCTGGATTGCATCATACGCAGGCTGATGCTATCAAAATCACCCGTACCTGCTGTCACCGTAGCACCTTGATACACTTCAATCGTATCTAACTGACGAAAACCCAGCGAATTTTTATACAACATCGGGCGTTGCAACTGGGCAACCGTTACCGCATCGGTAAAACTGGCACCCAGTTCAATGGTTTTACCGCTAAAACCAGTATGTTTTACTTCAGCAGTGGAGATCAGCAACATGCGACCATCGGCCAGACGGTGCCAGCCTTCTTCGGCAATAAAGTATTTTAAGGTAGCGCCTTCTAAATCAGCTGCAAAACCATCGGCCATTCGAATATCAAACAGGAACTGATTGCCCGAGGTGATCGGCGCGGTAGGTACAATGCTGACGCCAGGGGTTAAGTTGGGATCTTCAAATGAAACGAACACCACCGGGCGAGCGTAGATGCGGTCGGTCCAGACATCCTCAATAACATTGCCAGCCCTTACGGTTAATGTGCCGGTTTCGCTGGGAATGCCTAATAAAGCGGGCGCACCATCGATGCGAATATAATAACTCTCGACATCATCCAACGTCGCGCCGTCACTGGGGGAATAACGCCATTGGCCGCTACCATTGTTGCTGATAAAGCCCGATGCCGATGGGTTTAGCGCCTGGGTGAAAATGGCAGTATCAGGGCTTAAATAAAGATTATTATCGGTATTGCCCTCCATGGATAAAGTGCCTAAATGGTCACCATCAATGCTTGCCGCCTGCGCTGACGTTATTCCAAATACGCATATCAGCGCTAGAATTTGGGCAACCAATCTGTTCCACCAGACAATGTTTTTGATTCTCATACTACAACTCAACTTCTGCAAAAAATCGGGTGCATTTCCACACATCCCATTTAAACAGAGCTGAGCCGGGATCTCTTGAGTAGAAATACTCAAGTTGAAGGGGCGGAGGTTAAGCTTCAGTAAGTTGTTGCGTTATCACACTGTGGAGTTCAGTTGCCAGCACGGGCTTCTGTAACACCCTGTAATGAGACAACTCATTTTCGAAAAGACTGTCTGCCAGGTGTTCGCCGGTAATAAAAATGGCAGGAACGGCTGTGTTTAATGTAGCCTCAAGATGCTTTAACACATCCAGACCGGTGATGGTTTCGTCCAGTCGATAATCACACAAGATGATATCCGGTAGCGATTGGCTGGCGATCTGTATTGCTTTGTCAGCACTTGATGCGGTGTTAACAATGCATTGCCATTGTTCCAGAATTAAGGTCATACCACTGAGGATGTCCGGGTCATCATCCACCACCAGTACACGCAAATTAGGGAACGGGGACAATATTTCAGCAGATGAGTGTTCCTCTGGCAGCAATTCAGCCTGCCGGAGCGGAATAATCAGACTGAAGCACGAACCTTTCCCTTCAATTGAGCTCACTTCAATCTTAAAGCCCAGCAACTGACAAAGGCGAAAGGTAATAAATAAGCCCAGTCCCAGGCCTTGTCTGGCGTCTCTTTTTTTATTGCCCACCTGATGGTATTCATCAAAAATTCGGGGCAATTCGTTGGCAGGTATGCCAATGCCAGTATCACGGATGTCGAGCTTGTAGACCTGATCCGTGAGAACCTCAGAAATCAAAATTTCACCCTGTTGGGTATATTTAACTGCGTTATCCACTAGGTTGCGTACTATGCGGGTAAACAGCAACTCATCGCTGTACAGGCTGGCCTGAACAGGTTGATAGTTAATCTGAATCTGTTTATTCAGGCATTGTTGACTGTACTCATCAACAATGGCGCTAATGATAGGACGGGGTTCTATCTGGGTTGACTGAGGGATAATTTTTCCAGTTTCTACGCTGGATACTTCAAGCATGCGCGAGAACATTCCGGATACCGATTTATGTGCCTGTTCGACTTTTTCCAACACTTGTAATGAGTCACTGGCACCGCTTTGAATCTTTTGTTTTAAGGCAAATAAAAACAGCCCTAATGAATTAAGAGGCTGGCGCAAATCATGGCTGGCCGAGGTCATAAATTCTGTTTTTGACTGATTAGCCCGTTCGGCCTTAATTTTTTCTGCCTCGGCCCGCTGTTTTTCTTCGGTCACCTGCTGTAACAGTTGCTGATTTTTTAAATCTAAGCTAATGGTGTGAATCACCACCTTTGAAACGCGGAACATGGTGATAAATAAATACAAAAGATAAAACAGCATGCAGTAAAACAGGATGGGGAAATTGTATTGGTATACTCGCAGCGCAAACCCGAGAACGGTTGGCGTGACAAACAGTAAGCCAATCCACACCGCTGGCGCGAAAGAGATAATATTGCCAGAAGTAATCCCCACCATAACGGCAATAAAGGCAACCATCAGCTCCATCTGAGCGCTGCCAGGCAGGTAAAAATAGCCTGCCCAGCCCCACAAAAATCCGGCAAAAAGCCAAAATCCGGTGATAGTGGAGAAAACAAATGGGGCTTTTAAAACACCCTGTGCGCGCTTTTCTCTTATTTGGGGATAAATAACCCCTTCACGTATTGCCACCATAGCAGCATTGGTGCCTAACCAATAAAGCATGGCGACAAAGTGAACACTATTTTGCATGGTCAGCGTTAAGATGCCTGCAAACAAAACACTGAACAGGCCGGTCAGGGTGGTTTGCTTAAGCAGCATATCCAAACGGCGCTCGGTTACCTGCTTTTCAAATTGCGGCAAAGCAGAGTGGTCAGTGATGGGGGATTCAGGCTGCATGGGAAGTGAGCTTAGTTACTTAACAAGTCATGCTGTTGAGCAAATTGAATCAACTCTGCCGTGTTGCGTACTTCCAATTTTTTCATCAGGCTATACCGGTGGTTTTCAATGGTTCTGGTTGACAAACTTAACCGTTCCGACATTTCTGCAGTGGTTAAACCTTGCACCACTAAATCCATGATTTGAAATTCTCTGGAGGTTAATTGGACGATATCAGTATCCAGCTGTTGTTTAACCGAATCAGACAGTACTTGTTTACCCGCCATCACGTTGCGTACCGCAGATAAAAGCGCTTCGGCTGATATCTCTTTTAACAATACACCGTCGGCACCACAGCTAAGTAACTGGCGGAATAATCCGGCCGAGTTCACACCGGTAAGACAAATCACCCGGATCGAGGAAAAACGCTGTTTTATATAGCTCAACACAGATACGGCGCCACCTCCTGGCATACGGTAGTCCAGTATCACCAGATCAGGTGTTTCGCTTTGTACCACTGTTATTAAATCTTGCGCATTGGCGACCTCAGCAACAACCTCCCACTCAGACTCAAAGCCCAGAATAAGTCGCAGGCCTTCACGGAAAAGCTGGTGATCATCGGCAATAACAACTCTCATAATTGTGTTCCAAATTCCTTAACACCGCCCTTTCAATATTAACCGCAAGGCAGGTTGTGAATGGGGCAAAGGGGTCATGCCAATTTCACAGAAAAAGGTGTCAGAGCACTTTAAAAGAAAGATCAGACCAACAATTGCTTCTTCACCGGCCTACCACGCCGGATTTGTCCAGCTTTCATCCCTGTTTTTTCTTCTGCGCGCTTGAACAAATCATTCCCAAACAGGGTGTTTGTAGAGTACTGCGAATATTCTCAAAATCCAAATTATCAATATGCGGTTTGAGTAATCCCTTGCGGACATAGATCTTGCCGCTGGGCTCTTGTTCGGCCCAATGGCAAATAGAGTGAATGTGGGGTAATCAGTTCGTCGGTCTTCTCTTGGGTATTACAGTGATAGCTGCTCCATGGGTTGTGTGCAGGAATCTGGCCGTGTCTGAAGGTGTTCCAGGCCATCTGCGGTGCCACAGGGAAACTGACACACCCGCGCAGAGGTACGGGTTGCAGATTTGCAGGAAAATGACCGGGCGGTAGCAGGATCGCTAAGTAATCAGATCCTCAATGGTGTTGCCCGCACCGATGGTGAAAGAGCGCCCCTCTTCTGGTATGCCGAACAGCACAGGCGAACACTAGAAACGTAACCAAGCTGCTGTTCAAGGGGACTGTCTTTAGCCTGTTCCGGTGAGCGAAGGGAACGGTTTTAGCTACCAGGCAGGGGGCGTTCGATAATTTCTGAATTGTAGCCAGACAATAATAAATATAGCTGTTGAGTCAGTGGCAATTTTTATTTCGGTTTCATACGGATTGGCTATGTGCAGAAGAACAAACCAGGCGACTGATGAAGTGGAAGCTGGGGCCAAAGCAAGAATCTGAAGAATTTGTTCCTGAGCTTCAGCATGCAGGCTGTTATGACCAACGAAGCAGCTGGCGGGATTGGGAATACCTCGATTGGTATTGAGAAGAAAGTGTAACTGTTGGCCCCTGTGAAGGATAAGAAAGCACAGCATATAAGCAGGCCAAACCATCAAAGATATTCAGGACCGGAAATTTATTAGGCATGTGGTTCCTGGTGGCTCAATCAGCCGACAGATTAGCGTGACTTGTATTCACTTAACGTTTATTCATCGCTATGCCAACCAGAGCTTTACGTGCTAGACCGTGGCGAAGGCTTTTGACGGCTTCTCGATTAATTTCCCCATAGCGTATTCGATTGAAGGCGCTTGGCCTGTATAGGGGACGAGTAAATACACGGATTCGCCAGAAGTGTGTTCGAGTAGTGCAACCAGTGCTCTGCATTCATCAGTGTTGTTGGCCGGCGGCAAAGCGACAGTGCCAGAGGATAGATCGACTCCTGATGAGTGATAGAATATGCCCGATGCCTGGATGCTGCCCACGGCAGCTAACTGAGCAAACGTGCTCTCAAAGTGCTCGATAGCCTGCGATACAGACAGTTCTTCGGTTCCGTCGGTTGTCAGAGCACGACCGGACAGTTCTCCTGTCTTGTCGATTGTGGCTGCATGAGGTGCCAGCATTCCTTTGTCGTGGAAATGTTGAACGACGGGAAGGACGCGGTTGATTAGTTCGCCGAGTTGAGCGTGGAGTGCCATATAAATCCTGACAGTTTGTTAACAGGTATGTTTGCTTACACACCTGAATCCTTGTCTAGCTTTTCAATATAACCTGTTTTTCGGGCTGTAAAAATCGTCATTGTTTTTTAATTTTAAGAGTACCAGAGAGAATAGCCTAAAGCTGAAAATTTCCGGCTTTATACAGATATTACTGATGGCCGATTTTCGGTATTTCCAGTCAACGCCTTCAACTGGAGCAGGGCTCACGAATAAAAAGCCATCGCGCTGAGGCTGTGATTACAGTATATCTTCACGCAACCGCCAAAAATCAATCCACCAGATTAATCCCCAGACTTTCCAGCAGGTTTAACGCTTCATAGCGGCTGAAGGTGGCCTTGCTCAGATTATTATCCAGAACATCGATATTAAAATTAACCGATTCACTCAGGTCTGCACCGCTTAAATTGGTTCGGCCAAACAGGCTGTGGGTAAAGTCGCAGTAGGTGAGGCGGGCGTTGTTCAGCTGGGTTTCGCGCAGATCAACATCGTGTGCTTTGCATTCTTCCATAACCACTTCATGCAGGTTCAGTCCGAGGAAGGAGGAGTCGTTCAGTATGCACTGGTAAAACTTCAGTTCAGGGTGAAACTGGTAGCTGGACCATTGGGCGCGGGTCCAGTCGATACCAACCATTTTGCACTCGCGGAAGGTCGTTTCGGCAAAACGGCTTTGCGGAATTTTAATCAGGCTCAGATTGCAGCGGCTAAAGCGGCAGTTAATAAACTTACAGCCTTTAAAAACGCTGTGGGATAAATCGCAGTCGCTGAATTCGCATTCTTCAAACTCGGTATTGTTGATCTGGCTGTCGGTGATAACGAGTTTAGTGAAGTGTTCTTCAAAATACTGGCTGGCGCTGGTCAGGCTGGTCACGGCATTCTCCGCTATTATTTTTCAGAATGGTAAAGCAGAAATGGTCTTTCTGCACGGTTACAATTGTGAATACGCTGTTGCAGCCAATGCGACTTTTGTTTTGCTTTACGGGCTTGTGATTGCAGTAAAAATCGTAGCAAAGCGGGAATGTATGCCGGCAGGTTATTCAGACGGTTTATTAACATCGACCAATAGCCAGGCGGCGTAGGCGATCAGGATGGTGGGGAAATACAGTATGCGCGAATACCAGTAACCGAAGTCTTCACCGAAAAAGGTATAGGCGGGTACAACGGTGAGCATCGCGGTAACAAAGGCGATGTAGATAAAGCGCGGTGCATGCCAGCGCAAACTGGTCATTGGGTATTTATCATAGCTGAACGCCCAGCGCGCCCACAGCCGTGAGCTGGCATAAACAAAGACCCCGAAGGCCAGCAACCAGAGCCAGTCGCTGGCGCTGAGTTCACTGAGCTGGCAGTCGGGCAGGCAGCTGAACATTAAAAGAATTCACGCAGGGAGTTCTGGTAGGTCTGGGTTAACACCTCTTCAACGCTCAGGCCTTTTACTTCGGCAATTTTTTCGGCAATAAAAGGCAGGTATTGCGGAGCATTTTCCATACCGCGAAACGGAATCGGCGTGAGGAAAGGAGCGTCGGTTTCCAGTAATAAGTTGCTCAGCGGTGTGGCGGCGACCACTTCGCGTACGTTGTCGGCTTTATTAAAGGTAACGATGCCGTTAATCCCGAGGCAAAAGCCCAGTTCAACGGCCAGCTGTGCCAGCTCCATACCGGAGGTGAAGCTGTGCACCACGCCTTTGCGTTTCATCTGCGGGGCGTATTCACGCAGGATGGCCATGGTGTCTTCGTCGGCTTCACGGGTATGAATAACAACGGGTAATCCGCATTCCACCGCCAGTTGCAGCTGGCGGGCAAATACCTGACGCTGCACAGTACGGTCACAGTGGTCGTAATAATAATCGAGACCAATTTCGCCCACCGCGACCACTTTTTCGTGGATGGCGTGGGTGCGGATATAACCTTCCGCGGCATCATTAAACAATACGGCTTCATGTGGATGTACGCCCAGGGTGGCGTACAGGTCAGCGTGGGCTTCGGCCAGTGCCAGCGCTTTGGGCATATTGTCCGGCTCAACGCTGATGGTCATAAAGCGTTCGACACCAATGGCACGGGCGGCACTGAGAATATCGTCGGCACTGCCTTCTTTCAGGTAATCGAGGTGAAAGTGGGTTTCGATAATCGGCAGGCCATAGGTGGGGATATCACGACGTTTTTTACTCATAACAGCTCTTTAACTCATAACGGCAACAGGTACGGCAGCGGGTGTAATGCCTGCCGGAGTGCAAAAAACAGCCATTATAACGCGTGAAAAGAGGAATTTCTGTGTTTGTGGGAAAGCGCTGTCGGCTGAAGGCGGGGAGAGCGATGGTTGAGTCGTTATCAGAGAGCGCTCAGTCCGAACGGCCGGATGAGCGCTCTCAGGTTCTTTAATTAAACAAACGACGCAGTTGTTCGCCGACTTCGGCTTTGGCGTTGTTCATTAATGGCGAACCATGGGCGGCGAGCAGATGTTCGAAATCGAGATTCATCAGGCGGTTAAAATCGCCTTCCAGGGTTTTGCCTTTTGGGGGTGCCCGTTTCAGCCACGGCTTGCCGATATTCAGCCCTGGTTTAAAACCCATAACGCGCAATGCCAGACGGCTGAACAGGCTGGTGTAATTCCAGTTATCCAGGTATTGCAGCGAGTCGGTGGTGAGCAGACATTTGTGCTTGGTTAACAGCAAAGCCGCTTCCGGGTATTGGGCGTTGTCGAAAATAAACAACTCGGCATGAGGGAAGGGCATGTCCAGGCCGGTTTTCAGATGCACATTCGCACGCGGCGCTTTGTAGGTGCTTTGGCCAGGCTGACACCAGAAACGCGCCTGATATTTGTCGACGTAGTACTGATCATCCAGGCCATGAAAATCGCCGAGGCGGAACACATGGGTCACATGGCCCAGCTTTTCCAGTTTGCGCTCTTCGGTTTCGTTGAGGCGTACCGGGTTGATCAGGGTTAACTCATGACGATTGCGGATAATCACCATATTGCGGTTCATGCTCATGCCCGGGCCGACGCGGATGCTGCCCTGCACCCAGAAAATATCCCAGAACAGTTGTTCGATTTTTCCATGTGGATAAGCCGGGGCGTAGGTCTGGTTCTGCTGTGCTGCTGTGGTTGGCAGTTCTGAATTCAGAGTGGCAGTCATAAGGTTCTTCCTGCTTACGTGTGTTCGTGAAAATGATCGGCACAGACAACGGCCGTAAGGAGATATTAACGGGAATTAACGGTAAAAAATTACACGATGTGACAATTTTTGTCACATTGGGCTGAAAGTGTGACGAATTTTGTCAGGTTGTTGGGCTCAGTAGGTCAGGATGAGGATCTGTGTTGGTTTTTGTCCTGTCAGGACACGACAGGGTGTAAAAACCATAACCCGGAGTTGGGATGAACAGCGCTGGTAAGGAAAGAGCGTGGATGGAATAACGGGTAGGGGAACGCCAACATGGCTGGCACCCAAACGCGCAGGCGGGCTGCGCTTTTGACTGTGCCGGGCGGATTACTGACCAGTTTTTTTACCACTCATCGGCGCATAGATGGCCTGAATGGCTTGCATATCGGCGTCGATATCGCCTGTGGTGTGGAACACACCGGCAATGCCGCCGGCTTTATTCGGATAATCAAGGAAGCCCATCAAGACCGGCACGCCGGCGTTGTGAGCAATATGATAAAAGCCGGTTTTCCAATAGGTAACCTTGGCGCGGGTGCCTTCCGGCGGCACGATCAGGAACAGCTGCTCGTTGCTGTTAATAGCATCAACCGAAGCCTGCACCATGTTGTTGGCTTTGGAACGATCCACCGGAATGCCGCCCATCCACATCATCAGGCCACGAAAAGGCGGTTTGAAGATCTGCTCTTTCCCCATCCAATAAATTTTGGCGCGCAGCACAAAGGCAATCATCAGCATAAAGGGCAGATCCCAGTTGCTGGTATGCGGTGCTGCAATCATCACGCACTTTTTTAAATCGGGGGGAATGCTGCCCACGCTTTTCCAGCCGGCCAGCTTCAGAAAGGCGATGGAGCCCCAGCGCAGCAGGGTTTTCAGAATGGGGGTATCGAACATAGTGCGGTGCATAGAGGCCCTTTTCGGTTGTAAGAGTCTGGATGGCTGGCAGCGGAATCCGGTCGCCCGGAAAGACCCGCGCAGAGCTGTGCAGAGTGATTCAGAGGTGCCCTGATATGGGTGCCGTAGGTGATCCCGACCCGGAAAATGCGGCAATAATATAGCAATGAAAAACCGCTGCCAGTGCTTTACATCAAGCCGACAGAGCTTTACATACGCCCGGCAGAATCGTCACCGGGCGGCATTAAGAGGGGGTGGTGTAGCAGTCATCGACCGCCAGCGGGAATCAGCTGCTCTGCATGTCCATATACATCAGCTCCCAGGTGTGGCCATCCGGATCTTCAAAGGACAGGCCATACATAGGTCCCTGATCCTGTCCCGGCCGGGCAATGCGTCCGCCGTTGTCCTCAGCGGCCTGGCCGATAGCGTCAACTTCGGTGCGGCTGCTGCAGCTCAGGCACAGTAATACTTCGCTGCTGGTCTGGGCATCGCAAAGACTCTTGGAGGTGAACTGCGAATAGAATTCCGGCTTCAGCAGCATGGCGAAGATGTTGTCGGCGATGACCACGCAGACAGCCACTTCATTACTGAATTGCTCGTTAATGCTGAAACCCATGGCGGTAAAAAAACGGCGCGAACGCTCAATGTCGCTGACGGCGAGATTCACAAAAATCTGACGGCTCATGACTGTGCTCTTGTTATGGATGAGAGCGCTATTGTTAGCAGATTTTTGCGGTAGAAAAAATCCAAAACCGGAATCGTTTTTCTGGCTGGCTGGCTGGCTGGCTGGCTGGCGGCCGCTGCAGATGCAGAACGGCCGCCGGGAGTGGCTTAGTATCTAATTAAACAGGCCCTAGGCCAGGGCTTTGGAGCTGGCCGTTAAACGCATGGCCTGATCGGCGGCGTTGGCCAGTTCTTGCCCTTTCAGCAGAAAATGGCGGGCATAGTAGTTTTTATGCTCGTCGTGCTCGTGGAAGTTGTGCGGAGTCAGTACGGCAGTCAGTACCGGTACTTCGGTTTCCAGCTGTACCTGCATCAGGCCGTTACACACCGCGGCGGCAACGAAGTCGTGGCGGTAAATACCGCCGTCAACCACCAGAGCGCTGGCGGCAATAGCGCTGTAGCGTCCGCTCTTGGCCAGCAGTTTGGCCTGCAGGGGAATTTCGTAGGCGCCGGGAGCGGCAATCACATCAATATTGCTGATGTCGTAGCCACGGCTGGCGAGTTCGTCTTTAAAACCATCGAGGCACTTGAGCACGATGTCGGTGTGCCAGGAAGCGTGAATAAAGGCGATGCGTTTTTGCTGAGGATTAAAAGTGTTCATTGGCTCTGATTCTTCGGTTAATGCTGATTAGAATCAGGGCGAACGGGCAGACAAAAGCACGGACAGAGGCGGGCCTCTGTGCTGTCTGACACGCTCTCTCTTATCCGGACTATACCGTCGGCTCCGGAGTTACACCGGATCTGCTGACCTTGCTGGCAGTTAAACCGCCGGCAAGCGCTCGCGGGCTTCAGCTTAAAAACGCTGTTACCGCCGGTGGGGAATTTCACCCCGCCCCGAGAACGATGCGCTCTCAGCAGGCTGAGACCGCGGCGGCAATATAGGGAGTTTGGCGGGAAGAGTCAAAGGCAGCGGGCGCAACGCATTGTTGCGCCGGATGCCTGATTGCACCGGAGACTTAGCTGCGCCCGTGCGGTTTTTACGGCACCAGAACAGGCAGGCCGGGCATCAGCTCAGGGCTTCGTCCGGCAGTAAGTCCTGCAGCTGTTCGATACCTTCGACCACATCATCGGGCTGATGGAAGTAGGCCACGTGGTACATGGCTTCACCTTCCTGCACCAGCGGGATATTGGTTTTGCCGATAATAATGCCTTCATAGCGTGAGCGGACTTCATCGAGCACGATGCCGTACGGGTCGCGGATGGTGGCGAGTAATTCCTGCTTCTGTACGCGGTCACCGAGTTCTTTATGGTGCTGCACAAAGCCGCTGTCGGTAGCGCGTTCCCAGGCACTGGTACGCGCCGTTACCGGCTCCAGCACATGGGATTTTTTCGCCCGGCTGCGCGGCAGCATGCCAAGGTGGCGCATGACATTAACGGTGCCGCGTTCACCGGCACGGATGCACAGCTCGTCGTAGCGCAGGGCCTCGCCGGCTTCGTACAGCAGAATACGCACGCCGTGGTCGGCGGCGGCTTCACGCAGCGAGCCATCGCGCAGGTTGGAATTCAGCAGTACCGGAACACCAAAGGCGCTGGCCATGGCGGCGGTTTCTTCATCGTCGAGGTTGGCGCGGATCTGCGGCAGGTTCGAGCGGTGAATGGCACCGGTATGAAAGTCGATGCCGTAATCGCATTTGCTGACGATTTCTTCGAGAAACATATTCGCCATACGCGCCGCCAGCGAGCCTTTTTTACTGCCAGGGAATGAGCGGTTTAAATCGCGGCGGTCGGGCAGGTAACGGCTGTGGTTGATCACGCCATACACGTTGACGATGGGCACGGCAATTAAAGTGCCGCGCAAACTGTTGAGTTTGCGTGAGTTGATCAGGCGCTGAATAATTTCGATGCCGTTCAGCTCGTCACCATGAATGGCTGCGCTGATAAATAAGGTCGGGCCGGGGCGTTTGCCGCGTTTAACAAACACCGGCATGGAGACGGAGTTGTCTGTGTACAGGCGCCCAACGGGTAATTCGACTTTTTGGCTTTCGCCGGGAGCAATACTGATCCCGGCAATTTCAATACTACGCTTTGGCATGCTTTCCCTAATAACCTTGATTAACCCTGACCACGGGTTTTTGTACTGCCGCTGGCGGATTTTTCCAGAAACTGGAAAACCATGCCGGCAACGTCTTTACCGGTAGCGCTTTCAATACCTTCCAGGCCGGGAGAGGAGTTGACTTCCATCACCACCGGACCGTTGTTGGAACGCAGAATGTCTACGCCACACATGTTCAGGCCCATGGCTTTGGCAGCGTCGATGGCGGTTTTACGTTCCGCCGCCGATAACCGTACGATTTCGGCACTGCCACCACGGTGCAGGTTGGAGCGGAATTCACCTTCGGCGGCCTGGCGCTTCATGGCGGCGACGACTTTGCCGCCAACCACTAAACAGCGGATATCGGCACCGCCGGCTTCTTTAATAAATTCCTGCACCAGAATGTTGGCGTTCAGACCCATAAAGGCTTCGATGATGCTTTCTGCCGCTTTTTTGGTATCAGCCAGCACCACGCCGATGCCCTGTGTACCTTCCAGCAACTTTATCACCAGTGGCGCGCCGCCGACGTTTTTGATCAGGTCTTCAACGTTATCCGGGCGGTGGGCAAAACCGGTACGCGGCAGGCCGATGCCCTTGCGTGACAGCAATTGCAACGAGCGCAGTTTGTCGCGCGAGCGGCTGATGGCGACCGATTCGTTAATGGAGTATGTGCCCATCATTTCAAATTGACGCACCACCGCCGTACCGTAAAAGGTAACCGAGGCACCAATGCGCGGAATCACCGCATCGTACTGTGGCAGGGCGTCACCTTTATAACGCACCGTCGGTTTGTTACTGGTGATGTCCATGTAGCAGTGCAGGGTGTCGATGATATCGACCTCATGCCCACGTTGCTCCCCCGCTTCTTTCAGACGACGGGTCGAATAAAGATTGGGATTACGGGAAAGAATGGCGATGCGCATAGCGGAGTCCGGAGGCTGAAAATAAAGCGCTTAGTCTGCGCTGCCGGATGGCAAATGTCATCATAGGCAGAAAAAGATAGTTGCCCCCGGAGCAGAGGCAGGCGCAGGGCATTGCCTCTGCCTCAGTTACGGTAAATAGTCTCGATCAGGTGGTAGCCAAAACGGGTTTTAACCGGCCCCTGAACTTTCAGTAATGGCCCTTTGAACACCACATCGTCAAAGGCTTTGACCATTTCACCTTTATTGAACTCACCCAGGCTGCCGCCGTTTTTCTTACTCGGGCATTGTGAGTGTTGTTTTGCCAGCTTGCTGAAGTCGGCTCCTTTGTCGAGCAATTGCTTCAGTTTGTCGGCTTCTTCTTTGGTTTTTACCAGAATATGGCGGGCACAGGCGCGGGGCATACTTACCTCGGATTCAGTCTATCAGGCCAATCTGACCATTCGGTTAAATTTTGCGTCGCGCAGGATCAGGTGCTGTGCGAAAATTGCGCCCGTTATTGTACCCGAAAGACAGAATGAGGCATGCATGAGCGTACATGAGATCCGCCACCCCCTGGTGCAGCATAAAATTGGTTTGATGCGATCCAAATCAATGAGCACCCGCACCTTCCGCCAACTGGCGGCTGAAGTCGGCAACCTGCTGACCTACGAAGCAACCAAAGATATGGAACTGGAAACCTACACCCTGGATGGCTGGTGTGGTCCGGTTGAGGCGGAGCGGATTCGCGGCAAAAAAATCACCGTAGTACCGATTCTGCGCGCCGGTCTCGGCATGCTGGACGGCGTGCTGGAGCTGGTGCCAAGTGCCAAGATCAGCGTTGTTGGTTTATACCGCGATGAAGAAACCCTGGAGCCGGTGAGCTACTTCGACAAACTGGCCGGTGACATCGACCAGCGTATGTCATTGATTGTTGACCCTATGCTGGCGACTGGCGGTTCGATGGTGGCAACCATCGACCTGTTAAAGCAGGCCGGTTGTACCAGTATTCGTGCGCTGGTGCTGGTGGCCGCACCGGAAGGTATTAAAAAGGTTCAGGATGCGCACCCGGATGTGGATATTTATACCGCATCGGTGGACAGCCATCTGAATGAGCAGGGGTACATTATCCCTGGTCTGGGCGATGCCGGTGACAAGATCTTCGGCACGAAATAATTAAAATCAGGGGAGTTTCTATGCGGGACAATACAGAAGATCTGTATCGCGGCTGGCGTATGCTGCTGGCGGGCATGCAAATGCTGTTTGTGGCCTTCGGCGCACTGGTGCTGGTGCCGTTGATTACCGGCCTCGATCCGAGTGTGGCGCTGTTTACCGCCGGTATCGGTACGCTGATTTTTCAGTTCACCACCAAGCGTTCAGTACCGGTATTTCTGGCGTCATCTTTCGCCTTTATTGCGCCGATTCTGTTCAGCGTACAGACCTGGGGTATGGCGGCGACCATGGGCGCGCTGTTCTGTGCCGGATTGGTATACGTTGCCTTGTCGGCAGTGGTTGCTGTCCGTGGTCCTGGCTTCCTGCATCGTTTACTGCCGCCGGTGGTTACCGGTCCGATCATTATGGTGATTGGTCTGGGCTTAGCTCCTATCGCGGTGAATATGGCGATGGGTAAAGCCGGTGATGCGTCGGCGGAACTGTTCCCCTATGCCGATGCTATGTGGGTATCGATGCCGGCACTGATTACCACGTTGCTGGTAGCCACTCTGGCGAAAGGTATTTTCCGTCTGGTGCCGATTCTGGCGGGTGTGGCCGTTGGTTATACCATTGCGGCGTTTACCGGCATGGTCGATCTGACAGCTGTGGATGCCAGCCCATGGGTTAAGTTACCGCAGTTTGTGACGCCGGAATTTCAGCTCGCGGCTATTCTGTTTATGATTCCGGTGGCGATTGCTCCGGCGATTGAACACGTAGGTGATGTACTGGCGATCGGCAGTGTGACCGGTAAAAACTACGTCCAGAAACCAGGTCTGCACCGCACTTTGCTGGGCGATGGTTTAGCCACTTCTGCGGCGTCTTTGTTTGGTGGGCCGCCAAATACTACCTACTCCGAAGTCACCGGTGCGGTGATGCTGACCAAAGCCTTTAACCCGGTCGTCATGACCTGGGCGGCGGTGTTTGCCATTGTGCTGGCATTCGTGGCCAAGTTTGGTGTGCTGCTGCAGACCATTCCGACGCCGGTGATGGGCGGTATTATGATTCTGCTGTTCGGATCTATTGCCGGTGTTGGCATGAACATCCTGATCAAAGCCAAAGTCGACATGAGCGCGCAGCGCAATCTGGTGATTGTGGCGACCACGCTGGTATTCGGTATTGGTGGTATGGCAATCGGCTCTTCCGAGTTCCACCTGCAGGGCGTCAGCCTGTGTGGTGTGGTGGCGATTGTGCTGAACCTGCTGTTGCCGCATGAGAAAGCTGACGCTGAAGACCTGCATGAAGAGCAGGAGATCGTGGAAGATATTCTGGAACACAGTAAATAAGCTGTCGTTTCTTTTTATCTGCATTATCCGCAGAAAAATGGCCGCATATGCGGCCATTTTTTATGGGCTGTGTTCAGGGCATACAGCTGCGTTATTGCAGGGTGCGGATGGTCGGGCGGAAGGTATACGACGCTGGTAATTCATCCGGCACTCTGGGGTAGGGGTTAGCGGCCAGTGCGGCTTTGATCGCCCAGTCGTCCATTACCGGATCACCGCTGGAGCGGATAACCCGCACGTTGGTGGCGACCTGGCGGTAACTTAAGGTCAGCTCCAGCCTTACACTGCCGGTAAATTGCGCCGGTGCAATTACCCGTTCGCGCAGGTGCGCGAGCAGTTTCTGCTGGTAGCTGCGCTCCAGCGGATCGGCAGACAGATCTTCTTTTTCGGTAACCAGTCCGGCTTGTTTCTGAATGAGCTGCTGCGCTGGTTGTGCGGTTGACTGCTGCGTTGGTTGTGGTGCGGATTGCGGCTCAGGTATTGGCTTCTGGGGTTGTTGTTTGGCGGCTTCTGTTTTTGCCTGAGGCTGCTTCTGACTCTGCTCCGGAGCCGCGTTGTGTTTAACAGCTTCGCTTTGGCTTTGAGTCACTTCCTGAGTCGGGACAGTCTGAACCTGAGCTTTCGGCATCTGAGCTGGCGATTCATCTTGCAAGGTCCGGGCGCTTATTTGTGGCTGGCGCAGTTCGGCATTAATTACGGGTTGCGTCTGTGCCGGTGTCAGCCGAACAGAGAAAGGCGCCGACAGCAGCAGGGCATGCAGCAACAACGAGATAGCCACAGCCAGCAGCAAACGCTGGTAGTGTCTCCGCTTCGGTGCCGGGAGTTTGCTAAAAAACCCTTCTGCCACAATCACTTACCTACGTTATAGCCAATTACTATGGCATTGATTGGGAAAACTTATCGAGACCTTTATTCTCCGCTGGCGGCGGTATGCTTAGCCGGGAGCGCGTTGTATGATACTCGCTCTTTATACTCTGGCTGTGCCGCTGGCATTGTCAGGATAATACCGATAATTTTCAGAACTCACAGGGAGTAACAAACATGAGCGTACTGGTAGGTAAAAAAGCACCCGACTTTACCGTTCCGGCTGTATTGGGCAACGGCACCATCGTTGATTCATACAACTTCGCAGAAGCAACCAAAGGCAAATACGCTCTGGTGTTCTTCTATCCGCTGGATTTCACCTTCGTATGTCCGTCTGAGCTGATCGCTCTGGACCACCGTATGGCTAAGTTTGAAGAACTGGGTGTTGAAGTGATTTCTGTATCCATCGATTCTCACTTCACTCACAACGCATGGCGTAACACACCGGTCGCCAAAGGCGGTATCGGTGAAGTTAAGTACACCATGGCAGCTGACGTTGACCACGGTATCTGTAAAGCCTACGACGTAGAAACTGCCGGTGGCGTTGCACTGCGTGGCGCTTTCCTGATCGATAAAGAAGGTCTGGTACGTGCGGCCAACATCAACGACCTGCCACTGGGCCGTAACATTGATGAGCTGGTACGTCTGGTTGAAGCTCTGCAATTCCACGAAGCTCACGGCGAAGTTTGCCCGGCTGGCTGGAACAAAGGCGACAAAGGTATGAATGCTTCTCCGGAAGGCGTTGCCAAGTACCTGGCCGAAGAAGCGGGCAAACTGTAAGTTTACCGCGCTTTAAGAACCCGCCTTGTGCGGGTTTTTTTATGCCCGCCATCCATGGCCGCCACCCTGCGGGCCATTGCTGCGCAATGTTGATCAACGCTCCCGGCGTTGATGCTATACCCGCCATCCTTGGCGGACACCCTTCGGGCCGCGCTGAAGCGCGTTAAGCTTTGCTCCTGCTGCGCTTTGATGCCCGCCATCCGTGGTCACTATGAAGAACAATCAGCCTTTGGGCCGTTGCTGCGCAATGTTGATCAATGTTCCCGGCGTTAGTGTGATCCCCCCGCCCTGGAAGCACTGCTGGTCTACGCTTAAGTTCTGATTACGCAAGAATCATGGAGCCTGTATGCGTTGGCTGTGCACAATTGGCTTGCTGGTGATGATGGGGTCGCCGGTGGCGCAGGAAACTCCGCCGGACGCCGATACCCGGCCGGAGTTGCGTTGGGCTGTGATGCCATACCCGCCGTTGCATATTCGTGAAGGGCCCATGGCTGGTAAGGGCATTGTTGATAGTTACCTGCATCTGGTCATGGCGGCGACACCGCAATACCGTCATGTGCGTGAAGAGATGACCCCGGCCCGCGCCTGGCAACTGATCCGCAGCGGCGACAATGTCTGCCATCCGGCGGCGTTGTATACCCCGGAGCGGGCCGAGTACACCCTGTTCAGCGAGTCACCGGCGTTGTTTCCATCATTGGCGTTTATGGTGCGGCTGGAAGATTACCGCACGATCTTTGCCCCAGAGCAGTCTGTTGCCGCGCAGGATATGCTGGCCCGCACGGATATGCGTCTGGGCCTGGTCGCTGACCGTTCCTACTATGTATTCATTGATGAGCTGCTGAAAGAAGGGGCTGTTTATCAGCGCGCCAGTGTTCTGTCGAGTTTGCATGGTCCGCTGAGTCTTTACCGCATGCTGCAGTCCGGACGTATTGATTACATGATCGAATACCCCTGGATTAACCGCTATATGGTCAGCACGATCCGTGCTCCGGAGCAGCATGAGTTGGTGGCGTTGTCGATTAAGGAACTGCCACAATTTGCCAAAGGGTACATGGCCTGTCCGAAAACGCCTTGGGGAGCGCAGGTGGTTGCGGCGGTTAACCGTTGGGTGAATGAGCAAAAGCCGACAGAGACGAACCGCCAGCGCATGGCGGTGTGGCTCGACCGCAATACGCTGCCGCGTTATATGCGGGCTTATGAAGAGATGATTGCGCCGGTGACCCGGCCCTGAAGAGCGTCTTATCTGACGCTGAGGTGCGCAGGTTAATCGCTGCGGTTATTCACTACGGTTAAGTACCCGCGCCTGGTAACCGGCCTCTGTCAGAATGTAGGCGGCGGCTTCTGCCCGGCCTTCACCGGCGATAACATAGACAAAGGCTTTGGATAACTCATGCAGGCGGTTACGTAACTGAGCCAGCGGAATGGTTGTGGCGCGGTGCACCGGGCTGGCGGCGACTTCCTGCGGCAGGCGCACATCCAGTAACACGGTGCCGGTATCCCCTTCGTCGATCAGGGCGTTCAGCTCGCTTTCGCTGACGTATTCAATCACCGGCTTTTTCAGCAGTGTGTCGAAATCTTCTTTGGTCAGCACCATCAGCACGCCGTTACTGCTCATGGTGATGCTGGCATTGCGGGGCAGGTTGCTGACCAGGGCATCTTCTCCAAACAGATCACCGCTGCCGAGTGCGGCCAGAGTTTCCTGTTTGTTGCTCAGCTTACGGCTGACGATGGCCTTGCCGGTTTTGATGACATAGCATTCGTGGCCTTCTTCGCCTTCGTGAATAATGTCTTCGCCCAGAGTCACGCTGCGTTCGTTAAAGCGTGTCAGCAGTTTCTGGATATTGGCCGGCGGCACACGGTTGAACAGCTCTGAGGTGAGCAGACTTTCGAGCCAGTCGTGTTCGTTTTCTTCTTCCAGTCCGTAGGCCTGGCGCAATTCAGACCAGGTGGTGATCAGCTCCAGATACTGGCGCTTAATGGCGAACAGCTGGCAGGGCGATTGACTGACGGCGGCGTGACGGTGAATCGGATGGCTGGCATCCAGGGCGAGGAAGTTTTCGTCATCGTCCCCTTTAATCTGAGTAATACGGAACTGGTCATCGGCCAGGTCCACGGTGCCTTCAAGCAGAAAATGGCACTCATCGTCTTCTTCACCGCGTTTGAACAGAATCTTTTTATCACCCAGCGAATAGGCGCGGAAATGCGGCAGCAGCTCGCTGACTGCATGGGCAGACAGTTCGTCAAACGGAATAAAACGCTGGATCTGCGCCGTTGACAGCGCTGGCTCCGACGTTGATCCGGACGCTGGGGAGGATGAATTGGAGGATGTGTTGATAGAATCTTCCATGCGGTGTTTGCCTGACCCGTAACGCGGTAATAGTTATATTTTTGCACACTATCACACAGCCTGCCGTTTTTTGCTGTGCCGGTTATTCAGCGCGGCGGGCCCGGCGGCCAATGCAGACACTATCCGCCCGGCCATCAGGCAGCTTGTGGTGCGCATGAATTCAGTCTGAGAGAAGTCTCCCCCGAATCAATAAGGAACCGTCCGCGCCTGAGGCAGTCCCAGACAGACATGTTTATGACGATGTCACGGGACCGACCGATGCAGCCATCTTTGACCGGCGAACAAAAACACACGGCAGACTCTCTGCTTCATCAATACAAAACCGGCGTAGCGTTATTATTCTCCGGGGTTTTTCATCTGCTGGCTTTGCTGCTGGTGGGACTGTCTTTCTCTACCTTCTTTAATGGTTTATTCAGCAGCGACGGCGATATGGTCACACTGGTGATTAAAGCCATTAATACGCTGGTGATCGCGCTGGCAATGTATGAGCTGGGGTTGGGGGTTGGTAAGGAGTACGCGGCGGAAGAAGCCGGGGAAAATATTTTCCAGAATATCCGCCGCACTATTACCCGTTTTGTGGGCACCGTGTGCATTGCTCTGGTGCTGGAAGCGCTGATTATGATTATTAAATACAGCCAGCTGGATCTGGCCGGTAACCTCTATTATCCGGTGGCGATTCTGCTGGCCTGCGCCTTTTTATTGCTGGCGCTGGGTGCATTTCTGGCGCTGACACGCCAGGTTTGTGACATCGTGAATTAGTTTCTCGACTCTGCCCCCGGCTCTTTTTTACGGGCCTGGCTTTGCGATACGCCGGCGGTCAGGGCAAAGCGCATGGCATCTTCAAACGACCAGTCGAGCATGGTGAGACGCGAACGCGGTACAAACAAGGTGTAACCGCCAACCATGTAGCTCATGGGCAGATATACCGCGACCAGTTCTTCCTGATCGCCGGCCTCCTGAACCGCGGGTGGAATTTTACCGGCGGTGATAAAGCCCAGCAGTTGTGCATCGCCGGGCATGCTGACCAGTACCACTTGCTGATTGTGCTGTTTTTCCTGATCAAACATGGCAGCAAAATCTTTCACTGCACCGTACAGTGTTTTGATCAGCGGAAAACGCAGCAGGGCATCTTCCACGTACTGGTAAAGCCAGCTGACCGGGTTGAACTGAAATAATAAGCCGACGGACAGCAGTGCCAGCAGCATCAGCAGCAGACCCATACCGGGGAAAATGCTGGGAATATGCAGGCTGGCCAGCAGGCTCAGGCCCAGACCATTCAGCCACATCAGCGCCGACCACAGCAGCCAGACTGTGACCAATAAAGGCAGCACCACCATTGAGCCTTTGATCAGGGGTTGCAGCAGGTAGCGTCTCATAAAATCTCCGTCAGGATTTGGGTGGTTGTTGCTGTTGCAGCAGCGCTTTCAGTTCGCGGATTTCTGCCGCCAGATCGTCGAGGGTGGCTTTGCCATCGGCAGCATCCTGATCGGCTTTTTCCTGCGCATGCTCATCTTCCAGTACGTTTACCACAATACCGATGACCATATTAAGAAAGGCGAAGGTGGTGAGGAAAATAAAGCTCAGGTAGAAAATCCACGACAGTGGGTAAACCGCCATGGTTTCGTACATGACATCGGTCCAGTCTTCGAACGTCATCACCCGGAACAGCGTCAGCATGGAAATAGAAATGTCGCCCCATAGTACATCGTTGATGGGTTCAAAAAAGGTGGTGCCGATGGCGGCGTAGATGTAATAAATAATAAACATCAGCAGCAGTACATATCCGAGCTGCGGCAGGGCGCGCAACAGGGAATTCAGCAGCATGCGCAGTTCCGGAATGATGGAAACCATCCGCAGTACGCGGAAAATGCGCACCAGACGGCCAATCAGTGCCATGTCGCTGTGATCGACCGGAATCAGGCTGATTACCACGACCAGGGTGTCGAACAGGTTCCAGCCATTATGGAAAAAGCGTTTTTTGTCGGGGGCGGCAAGAAAACGAATGACGATTTCAACAAGAAAAATAACGGTGATGCCGGTATCCAGCCAGTTCAGTACAAGCATGAACGGATCAGGAATACTGTACGTTTTGGCACCGATCAGAAGGGCAGAGAAAATAATGATGGCAACAACAAACAGCTCGAACGCTTTGTTGTCACGGACGGCCTGTGAGGCGGCCTGTAATTGCTGAATATTCATGGTCTGGATTGAGGTCTGATGACTGGCTGTGATGGGACGACGCGAAGTCTGTCACAGCCACCGCACTTCGCCAAGATGGGCTGACGCAACTATACACTGCGCCAGCCTCAGGAATGGCGTGTTGATCAGGCGCGGGAGATAAAGCGGTTCTCGGCGGTGTTGATCTTCACGGTTTCGCCCTGTTCCAGATATTCCGGTACCTGAATCACCAGACCGGTGGCAAAGCGTGCCGGTTTGGTGCGCGCACTGGCGCTGCCGCCTTTAATGCCCGGGCTGGTTTCGGTTACGGTCATTTCAACGGAGGATGGCAGTTCGATAGCGATCAGCTGACCATCGACTAACAGCCCCATGGTGCCTTTCAGTGATTCGCTGATGTAGAGCGCATCGGTATCCAGTGTGTCGGCATCAATCGGGTACTGGTCGAAGCTCTCTTCGTCCATAAAGTAGTAGGTATCTTCTTCACGGTAGGAAAACACGATCTGGCGGCGCAGCAGTTCAATGGCCTGCAGCTGCTCGTCCCCCTTAAAGCTTTCTTCCAGCTTCTGGCGGCCGGGCACCGTTTGAAAACGGATTTTGTACAGCGTGGCACCGCCACGGGAGTGGGGGTTCTGCACTTCGATATTTTTGATCAGACAGGTCTGATTCTTGAATTCGACGACGCCGCCTTTTTTCAGTTCGTTTGCTTTTGGCATGCAGGAGTCCTTGTGACGGTGCTTGCGCGGTGATGTAAAGGAGGGCGATGTTACCGCCTTGGCTGTTCCGGCTGAAGATTTTTTTGTCTGCTGGCCGCAGAATTCTGAGCCGGAAGTACTGGTTTACGGCAGTGGATTTGGCCATCATGAGCGCGCTGGTATATGTGCTGCACAGAATGATTAGTTAGTGGTCACTTCTTATAGCTAAATTATATAAATTGCATTGTAAGTGAGCACTAACCTCAGAAGTTACTTTAACTTCGTGATGCAGGCTCACAGTGTTGTTTAATATTTGCCCTCCACATTTCCCCACATTGCTGTGAAGCCTTTCTAAGTCCTTGTGACACAAAGCAAAAATGCAGATATCCACACCCCGATGTGGCTTGCAAAAGGCTATTTGCCTTCCTATAGTGTCGTAAAGTGGAAAATAGTGGGTAATAGTGGGATTTTACTGAAGTTAGTGATCACCTACTTCAGCGAGTCATTCACACCCAAACCAACAGGAAGGGCGCATGTTTCGGGGGCTACACACGATCAATCTGGATGCTAAAGGGCGTCTGGCGATCCCGACCAAATATCGGGAAACGCTGGCCGAGCTCTGTGGCGCCCGTTTGGTGGCCACCATTGATACTGAAGAACGCTGCCTCCTGATTTACCCCGTAAACGAATGGGAACTGATTCAGGCCAAAATCGAGGCCCTGCCCAGCTTTAACCCGGTTGCCCGCCGCATTCAGCGCTTATTGATTGGTCATGCTACCGATCTGGAGCTGGACAGCGCCGGCCGTATCCTGTTGCCGCAGCCGCTGCGCGAATATGCGTCGCTGGAAAAAGAAAGCGTGCTGATGGGGCAAGGCAAAAAGCTGGAGCTGTGGAGTAAGTCGCAGTGGGAAAACCGCCGTGATGAATACCTTGATATGGTCAGTCAGCCCGAACAATTACCCGAAGAACTACAGAGTCTGTCGTTATGAACCTGAGTGATTTTGCTCACACCACCGTACTGCTGCAGGAGACGGTCGACGGCTGCCTGAATGACCCGGCGGGTATTTATGTGGACGGTACCTTTGGTCGTGGTGGCCACAGTCGTTTGCTGCTCAGCAAGCTGGCGCCGGAAGGCCGTCTGATTGGTTTCGATAAAGATCCGCTGGCGATTAACACCGGTAAAGAATTAGAGCAGGAAGACAGCCGTTTTCAGATTGTGCAGGCCAGCTTCGCTGATATGAAAGCGGAACTGAAGGCGCTGGGCATTGATCAGGTTAACGGCATTTTGCTGGATCTGGGTGTGTCTTCGCCGCAGCTTGATGATGCTGAGCGCGGCTTCAGTTTTATGAAAGACGGCCCGCTGGATATGCGCATGAACCCGGATGCTGGTCTGAGTGCCGCGGAGTGGTGTGCGCAGACTTCCGAAGAAGAAATCGCCCGTGTATTAAAAGAATACGGTGAGGAGCGTTTTGCCAAGCGTATGGCGCGCGCCATCATTAACGCCCGTGCAGACGCGCCGATTACCCGCACCCGCGAGTTGGCAGAGTTAATTAAAGAAGCCAATCCAGCCTGGGAAAAACATAAGCATCCGGCAACCCGTGCCTTTCAGGCGATCCGCATTGCGGTGAATAACGAGCTGGGTGATCTGGAAAAAGTGCTGGCCGAAAGTGTGGATCTGTTATTACCGCATGGTCGCCTTGCCGTTATCAGCTTCCACTCACTGGAAGACCGTATGGTGAAGCGTTTTATCCGCGCTCAGGAAAAAGGCCGCGAATTACCACCAGGTATTCCGGTGCCGGAAAGCATGCTGGGTCGCACCATGAAAAAAATGGGTAAAGCGATCATGCCGGGCAATGACGAAGTGCGTATAAATGCCCGTGCCCGCAGTGCGGTGTTGCGGGTAGCCGAGCGGCTGGCGTGAAAGCAGGAGCGGCGTTGCTGTGGGCTGTGGTGTTGATCTCAGCGTTGGCGCAGGTTGGTGTTGTTCATGGGCACCGGACGTTGCTGCAGGAGTGGCAGCAGGAAGACGCGCTGCGGGTGCAATTGCTGCAGGAACATACGCGTTTGTTGTTGGAAAAAAGTACATTAACCGCGCACGGCCGGGTCGATCAGCAGGCGCGTAAACAATTAAATATGACAGAGCCAGGCAAGGTGCAGGTGCTTTCACAATGAATGCGCAACCGAACCAACAGACTACATTAAGCGGCATCACCCGCTGGCGTTTTACGCTGGTGCTGGCGGTGTTTGGCTGTCTGCTGGGTGCGGTTCTGGTTCGTCTGGTGATGCTGCATACCGTTGATCAGCCTTTCCTGTTTGAGCAGGGTGAAAAACGTACTGTGCGCGAAGAAGTGCAGCCGGCCATGCGCGGCATGATTACCGACCGCTATGGCAAACCGCTGGCGGTCAGTACGCCGGTGGTTACGCTGTGGCTTAATCCGCAACAGGTGAATGTGCAACAACTCCCTGCGGTGGCCGCTGATCTCGGCCTGAGCCGCAAAGAGCTGACGCGCAAAGTAGAACGGGCGGCCACTCAAGGTCGCTCTTTTTTATATCTCAAACGTCAGGTTCAGCCGGAATTGGCGCAGCAGGTATTAAAGCGCCGTATTGCCGGTATTTATGGTGATGATGATTTCCGCCGTTTTTATCCGGCCGCCGAAATTACAGCGCACACCGTAGGTATTGTTGATATTGATGGCAAAGGTCAGGAAGGCCTGGAATTAGCTTTTGACGACTTTCTGCAAGGCAGCGAAGGATCGCGTCAGGTAGTCAAAGATTTGTACGGTAATGTCATCAAGCAATTAAAAGTGAATGCCGTGCCTCAGCCCGGTGGTGATCTGGCTTTGACGCTGGATCTGCGCTTGCAATATCTGGCCTATCGCGAATTAAAAGCCGCAGTTTCTCAGCATCATGCCAAATCCGGTAGCGCTGTGTTGGTGGATGCACGCAGCGGCGATGTGCTGGCGTTAGTGAATCAGCCCTCTTATAACCCGAATAACCGCGCCAGTTTACGTGCCGAAAATATGCGTAACCGCGCTATCGCTGATCTGATTGAACCAGGTTCAACCATCAAACCCTTTACGGTCGCGGCAGCGTTAAGTTCTGGTCGTTATTTTCCCAGCAGCGAAATCAATACAGCGCCGGGTTTTGTCCGGGTAAAAAATAAAACCATCCGCGATCATCGCAATTATGGCGTGCTGGATATTACCGGTGTGATTACCAAATCCAGCAATGTCGGCGTCACCTTCCTGGCTCATCAGTTGGGTGCAGAAAATATCTGGGATTTTTTCAGTAAAGCCGGTATCGGTCAGGCGACGGTGCTCGGTTTTCCGGGGGAAGCGGTGGGCAGCCTGCCTTATCCGGAGCAGATGGATGCCCTGCGTCTGGCAACGGTTTCTTATGGTTATGGTTTGTCGGTATCGCCTCTGCAACTGGCGCATGCTTATACCAGTTTTACCCAGGGCGGCTGTCGCAATCCGGTGCGTTTATTAATGAATAATCAGCCGCAGACGAAGTGCCAGCGGGTCATGCCGGAGAAAGTTGCGCGTCAGGTTCTGGATATGCTGGAAACGGTAACCTCGAAACAGGGAACCGGCAGTCGTGCCCGCGTTGCCGGTTATCGTGTGGGTGGTAAAACCGGTACGGCACACAAGGTTGGTCAGCAGGGGTATGAAGATTCTGAATACACTGCTGTATTTTCCGGTATCGCGCCGATTTCTTCTCCGGATCTGGTGTTGGTTGTGGTGATCGATTCGCCACAGGGCAAAGAATATTACGGTGGTGAAGTGGCTGCACCGGTGTTCTCACGCATTATGCAGCAAGCCCTGCGTTTACGTCAGGTTGCGCCGGATGATGGCAGTGTACCAACCTTGCAGATGGCAGGAGGTCCGGCATGAAATTAAGCCAGATGGTCATGCCTGAGCTGTTTATTCCACCCGAGTGGGATCGTGAATTTGCACAGATCGCGGTCGACAGCCGTGATGTGCAGCCAGGTGATGTTTTTATTGCCCGTCGCGGTTTAAAGAGTCATGGCGAAGAACACATAGCCGCCGCAATTGAACAGGGCGCGGTTGCTGTGCTGGCTGAAGGTGAGCTCGGATTCCGCTGTGAGCAAAGCCCGCATTTTCCGGCAGTACCGGTATTTTTCAGCAGCGATATCGCGGCCTGCTTAACGGTTTGGTTGCATCGTCGTTATGCGTCCGTCGCCGATATGAAACTGGTGGCGGTTACCGGCACCAATGGCAAAAGTTCTGTGACGCAATATATGGCACAGCTGTCCGGATTTTGTGCTGTTCCTTGTGGAGTATTGGGCACCTTAGGTAATGGGGTATGGCCTGATTTACAGACCAGCCGCAACACCACGGCTGATTTGTCGGTTATTTTGCGTAATTTGCAGAGTATGCAGGAGCGTGGCGTTAATACTGCGGCATTGGAAGTGTCTTCTCATGGACTGACTCAGCAGCGTGTTGCCGGATTGAACTTCTGTGTCGCGGTACTGACCAACCTCACCCAGGATCACCTCGACTATCACGGCAGCATGGCAGATTACTTTGCCGCTAAACGCCAGTTGTTTGTCGGTCATGATATTCAGGCAGCATTAATTAATATTGATGACGATTACGGCCGTCGCCTGGCAGCCGATACCGCCATTAATACCGACGTGATGACTTATGGTGCCAACGAACAGGCCAGCGTGCGTTACTCCGCAGTGAAAATGCAGGCGCGTGGTATGCAGGCATGGCTGGATACTCCATGGGGGAGCGGTCTGCTGGTGCTGCCATTAATCGGTGAATTTAATCTGGCGAATGCGACAGCTGCGATTGCTGCGCTGGCGCTGCAGGGCTTTGATTTTGTACAGCTGTTACAGGTAGCGCAGAAACTCGAACCAGTGGCGGGGCGCATGGAGCTTTATGTTAAAGATAATGCGCCATTAGCGGTGGTTGATTTCGCCCATACACCGGATGCTTTGCTGAATGTCTTGCAGGCACTTAAGCCCTGGAATAAAAAAATTACCGCTGTATTTGGTTGCGGTGGCGATCGTGATCGCAGTAAGCGACCGTTGATGGCTCAAGTCGCAGCGGCGCATGCCGATATCGTCTGGCTGACGGACGATAATCCGCGCAGTGAAGATCCTCAGCAAATTTTTGCCGATGCACTTAATACTGAAAATACCAGCGACTTTTATTGTGAACATGATCGTAGCCGTGCCATTGCTCAGGCACTGGATATGACGGCTGCCGATGGCATTGTTGTGATTGCCGGAAAAGGCCATGAAAATTATCAGGAAGTTCAGGGCGTGAAATTACCCTACAGCGATGCCGCTGTACTGTCGCAGCTGGGATACCGCAAAGCCGGACAATTACTGAGCGGAGATGAACATGCTGAGTAATGTGTCGCTGTTGCAGCTGCTGAATATTGTCCATGGGCAGCTTCAGTTAACAATTGAAACGCAAGGTGCAGACAATGTGCCTGATGTCGTGATCCGTGGCGTCAGTACCGACAGTCGTAAAATCAGTGCTGGTGATTTGTATGTGCCATTAAGCGGTGAGCGTTTTAATGGTCATCATTTTATTACTCAGGCGGCTAAACAGGGCGCTGTTGCGGCACTGATTGATCAGGATGTCGATGCCGGTCTGGCTGCTCGTTTACCTTTGATCCGGGTAACGGATTGTCTGATTGCGCTTGGGCAGATTGCCGGTTGGAACCGCAGTCAGTTTCATGGGCCTGTCGTTGCGGTAACCGGCAGTGCCGGCAAAACCAGCGTGAAACAATTAATGAGCAGTGTGCTGGCGCAGCGTTACTGTACCTGGATGACCCAGGGCAACCTGAACAATCATATTGGTGCTCCGCTGACGTTGCTGGCTCTGGCACCGGAGCATGAAGCCGCGGTGATTGAACTGGGTGCCAGTGGTGCCGGAGAAATTGCTTACACCGCACAATGGGTGAAACCTCAGGTTGGCATTATTACCAATGCGGCTGAGGCCCATCTTGAAGGATTTGGTAGTCTGAATGGTGTCGTGCAAACCAAAGGTGAGTTACTCGACTTTATTCAGCCTGGTGGTTATGCGGTATTAAATGCCGACGATGATTTTTATGGCGTATGGGCAGAACGTTCGGCGGCGGTTAAACAACTCAGTTTTGGCTTTTCTGCTGCCGCGGATGTGCGTGCCAGTTCATTACAGTGCGATCTGGAAGGCAGTCATTTTGTCCTGCATCTGGATGGTGAAGCCTATACCGTGCGCCTGCCGTTACTGGGTGAGCATAATGTCCGTAATGCGCTGGCAGTGACGGCCGCCGCTTATGCACTGGGCTTGAGTGCCGCCGAGATTATTCAGGGATTACAACAGGCGACAACGGTATCTGGTCGCTTGCACTGGCTGGACGGACAATCCGGTCAGCGGATTTTGAATGACGCTTATAACGCCAACCCCGCCTCAGTAAAAGCGGCCATTAATGTGTTAAAACACGCGCCGCGCAGCTGGCTGGTTTTAGGTGACATGGCAGAGCTGGGCGAGAATGAGTTAGAAGCTCATGCGGATATTGGCCGTTATGCCCATGACCAGGGAATACAACATTTATTGGCGACGGGCGAACGCAGCCGCAAAACAACGGAAGCTTTTGGTGCCGGAGCGCACTGGTTCGCAACCAAACAAGAATTGGTGCGGTATTTACAACAACAGACCGGTAATCAGGATGTCATTCTGGTGAAAGGGTCGCGCAGTGCCGGTATGGATCAGGTGGTCCAGGCGTTGCAAATGAACACAGAGGAAGACTGATCATGTTGCTATGGCTGGGAGACTGGTTAGCGCAGTATTACTCCGGATTTGGGGTGGTTAATTATTTAACGCTGCGCGCGATTCTGGCAGTCATTACTGCTTTGATGGTGTCATTGCTCCTTGGGCCTCTGGTAATCCGCAAATTGCGTGAATACCAGATTGGTCAGGCAATCCGTGAATTGGGTCCTAAATCGCATTTAAGTAAAGCCGGTACGCCGACCATGGGCGGCGTATTAATTTTGCTGTCCATTGCGGTCAGTACGTTGCTCTGGGGAAATCTGGAGAACCGCTTTGTCTGGGTTGTACTGCTTGTAACTCTGGTATTTGGTGCCATTGGTTGGGTGGATGATTACCGCAAAGTGGTGGAGAAAAATTCCCGCGGTTTGCCCGGACGCTGGAAGTATTTCTGGCAGTCTGTGTTTGCCTTAATCGCCGCCGCTTATCTTTTTTACAGCGCGCAGAGCCCACAGGAAACGCAGCTGGTTGTTCCGTTTCTGAAAGATGTTATGCCGCAGCTGGGCCTGCTGTTTATTCTGCTGACGTACTTCGTCATCGTAGGTTCAAGTAATGCGGTAAACCTGACTGACGGTCTTGATGGTCTGGCCATTATGCCGACGGTTATGGTCGGTGGTGCTTTAGGTATCTGTGCGTACCTCGCCGGTAACGTCAACTTTGCCAACTACCTGCACATTCCTTATATCGCCGGTGCCGGTGAGTTGGTGGTTTTTTGTGCCGCTATTGTCGGCGCCGGTATTGGCTTTCTGTGGTTCAACACCTATCCGGCTCAGGTTTTTATGGGCGATGTTGGTTCGCTGGCTCTGGGTGCGGCATTAGGTGTGGTTGCGGTGATTGTTCGTCAGGAAATCGTGCTCTTTATTATGGGCGGCATCTTTGTGGCAGAAACGGTTTCTGTGATCCTGCAGGTTGCCTCTTTTAAAATGACCGGCAAGCGTATTTTCCGTATGGCTCCGCTGCATCATCACTATGAATTAAAAGGCTGGCCGGAGCCGCGGGTTATTGTTCGTTTCTGGATCATCACCATTATTCTGGTGCTGATCGGTTTAGCCACGCTGAAGATTCGCTGAGGAATCTGAATTTATGTCGCAGTTGATTTCCACAGATTACAAACGACTGATCGTCGGTCTTGGCATGACCGGGCTCTCTGCTGCCCGTTATTGTCAGCATCGCGGCTGGGCGTTTGATTTGTGTGACAGCCGCGATACGCCTCCCGGCCTGGATGCTGTGCGCGCAGAATTTCCGCAAGCAGAAATCTACAGTGGTGAATTACAGGCAGATATTCTCAGTCAGTACGATGAATTAGTCGTCAGCCCGGGTATTGCTATATCTCACCCGGCGATTGCTGCAGCCCGTCAGGCCGGTGCCCGTATTGCCGGTGATATCCAGCTGTTTGCGGATGTTTGTGATAAACCGTTGATTGCTATTACGGGCTCTAACGGAAAAAGCACCGTAACTACCTTGGTTGGAGAATTACTGACCGCGTCCGGTAAACGGTGCGCTGTTGGTGGCAATATTGGTGTACCGGCACTGGACCTTCTTGTGGATGGTGCTGAAACCGATATTTATGTCTTGGAACTGTCCAGCTTCCAATTGGAAACGACTGAAAAACTGGCGGCTTCAGCAGCGGTTGTGCTCAATATGAGCGAAGACCATATGGACCGTTATCAGGGCATGGCGGATTACCATCAGGCCAAACACCGTATTTTTCAGCAGTGCCGTGGCGTTGTGGTGAATCGTGACGATGCGCTGAGCCAGCCGCTGGTCTCCGATATAATGCCGCGTCTGAGTTTTGGTCTGAATAAAGCGGATATCGGCCAGTTTGGCCTTGAGAGAATCGATGGCGAAAGCTGGATCACGTTTGGCACTGAAAAAATCATCGCTGCCAGCGAGCTGAAAATTAAAGGCCAGCATAATCTGGCAAATGTGATGGCGGCATTGGCGCTGATTCAATTAGTGGGCGTAGACATAAAAACGGTATTACCGGCATTGCATGCCTTTACCGGTCTGGATCATCGTTGCCAATGGTTGGGTAATAAAGCCGGTGTTGATTTTTACAACGATTCTAAAGGAACTAACGTCGGTTCTACCCTGGCTGCACTTTATGGTCTGGGGCCGGAAATTAACGGAAAAATCTGGCTGCTGGCTGGCGGTGAAGGAAAAGGGCAGGATTTCAGTCCACTGGCTTCTGCCTGCGAACAATTTGCGGCAGAAGTTCTGACCTTTGGTGCCGATGCCACAGTGATAGCCGCTGCTGTTGCTGGCGTTTGTCCGGTATCACAGCATGTAACTCTGAATGACGCTTTTGCCCGTGCCTGCTCTGTAGCAGCTGCCGGTGACGTTATTTTGCTGTCTCCGGCCTGTGCCAGCTTCGATCAGTTCAAACATTATGTGGCGCGCGGAGAATATTTCAGCGCATTGGTTGCGACGGCGATGAGTAAGGAGGCGACGCTGTGAATATTGATCGCTTCCTGTGGCAAAGCCAGCAACGTATGTTTTACCCATGGCTGGCATTAATGTGCCTCGGTTGGTTGATGGTTGCTTCGGCATCCACCGGTATTGCCGAGTTTTATACCGGCAATGCTGCGTATTTTGCCGTTCGTCATGCGGTATACCTGCTGCTGGGTATCGTTGTTGTGTATGCCATCAGTCAGATTCCCCTTATGTGGTGGAGTAAGGTTGATGTGGTTTTTTTGCTGCTGGCGATTGCCGGATTGGTGTTGGTATTTGTGCCCGGTATTGGCCATGAAGTGAACGGCAGTCAGCGCTGGTTGAATTTGGGTATTATTAAAATTCAGGCTTCCGAGTTGGCAAAACTTGCCGCTGTATTTTATGTCGCTGGTTATCTGGTGCGTCGCCAGGATGAAGTGAAGCAGCAATGGTCCGGCTTCCTGAAGCCGCTGGGTATTCTGGCGGGGATGGTTTTCCTGCTGTTACTGGAGCCCGATTTTGGTGCCGTTGTGGTGTTAATGGGAGCCGTACTGATTCAGTTGTTTTTGGGGGGCGTGAAAGCCGGCCAATTTTTCCTGCTATTAATTGCCACTCTGATTATCAGCGTGGTAGTGCTGACTTCTGAGAGCTACCGGGTTGAGCGTTTGATGGCTTATCTCGATCCCTGGGCACCGGAGCATGTGTATGGAACCGGCTATCAGTTAACTCAATCACTGATTGCCTTCGGCCGTGGTGATTGGTTCGGTGTCGGTCTGGGCGAAAGTGTACAGAAACTGTTTTATCTGCCGGAAGCACATACCGATTTCGTTTTTGCTATCTGGGCGGAAGAAACCGGTCTGATAGGTGGTATTGCCGCACTGACGTTATTGGCGGTTGTTATTGCACAAATCTGGCGGGTTTCGTGGAATGCGCAACTTAAAGGGCAGTTATATGGCGCTTATGTGGCGATTGGTATCGCTTCGTTATTAGGTCTGCAGGCTGTGATTAATTTAGGCGTTAATATTGGTTTATTACCGACCAAAGGCCTGACTCTGCCATTCTTCAGTTATGGCGGCAGCAGTTTGTTGGTGTGTTGTGTGATGGTTGGCATCGTTATGCGCATTGCCCATGAAAGCGAACAGGCATCTGACGCGGATACCGATGTCGCAGATAATAATGGAGGTGCTGTATGAGCCGGGCATCTTCACGCAATGTGTTATTGATGGCGGGCGGAACCGGCGGCCATGTATTTCCGGCGTTAGCGGTTGCTGAGCAATTACAGCAGGAAGGCTTCACCATTCATTGGCTGGGAACGGCATCCGGTATCGAAAAAGATCTGGTGCCTGCCAACGGTTATCCACTGCATTGCATTAATATCGGCGGCCTGCGTGGCAAAGGAAAGCTGGGATTGCTGACGGCTCCTTTCCGTATTATTAAGGCCATCTGGCAGGCGCGGAATATTGTTAAACAGGTAAAACCCGTCGCCGCGTTGGGCTTTGGTGGTTATGCCACTGGCCCGGGTGGTATCGCCGCACGGTTAAGCGGCGTGCCATTGTTAATTCATGAACAAAATGCCTTTGCCGGTATGACCAATCGTTTATTAAGCCTTATCAGTCAATGTGTGATGCAGGCATTTCCGGGGGCGTTACCCGGAGCATTGACGACCGGCAATCCGGTGCGTGAAAGTGTGTTGAATTTGCCAGCACCGGCGACACGTATTAACACTGCTGCCCCCTTAAAAGTACTGGTTATCGGCGGTAGCATGGGAGCAGTCGCTCTTAACCGTACCGTGCTTGCGGCCATGCAATTGTTGCCTCAGGGAGTGCGCCCGCAATTACGTCATCAGGTGGGTAAGAATAATCTGGCAGAAATGCAGGCGGCTTATCAGCAGGCCGGTGTTCAGGCTGAAGTGAACGCTTTTATTGATGATATGGCTGCTGCTTACGGCGATGCTGATTTACTGATTTGCCGGGCTGGTGCATTAACCGTATCGGAAGTTGCGGCTGCCGGCTGCGCCGCCATTTTTGTTCCTTTTCCTTTTGCGGTCGATGATCACCAGACCGCGAATGCTGGCTATATGGTGAATGCCGGTGCCGCGTTAATTTGCCAACAGCATGAATTAACTGCGGAGTGGCTGGCCGCGCAGTGGCAACACTTTTCGCAACATAAAACATTATTACTGGAGATGGCTGACAAGGCGCGCAGCCAGGCCATCTCCAATGCAACCGCTCAGGTTGTCGAACAGATTAAGAGGTTTGCCCGTGACTGATAAAACCAATACACCGTTGAATCATCTGATACCGGAAATGCGCCGCATCCGCTGCATGCATTTTGTCGGCATTGGTGGTGCCGGTATGTGTGGCATTGCCGAAGTATTGTTGAATCAGGGCTATCAGATTTCCGGCTCGGATTTACGTCAGTCCGCCGTGACCGAACGACTGCAGGCTCTGGGGGCCACTATTTTTATTGGTCACCAGGAAAGCAATGTTGAACATGCCGATGTGCTGGTGGTATCAACCGCGATTGATCACGAAAATCCGGAAATCCGCGCCGCACTGGAGGCCCGTATTCCGGTGGTTCGCCGCGCTGAAATGTTGGCCGAATTAATGCGCTTCCGTCACGGTATTGCCGTGGCCGGAACTCATGGTAAAACCACGACCACCAGTATGGTAACGTCTGTACTGGCAGAAGCCGGTCTGGATCCGACCTTTGTTATTGGCGGAAAATTAAACAGCGCTGGTACCAATGCCCGTCTGGGAGCCAGCCGTTATTTAGTCGCTGAAGCTGATGAGAGTGATGCCTCTTTCCTGCATTTGCAGCCGATGGTGTCTATTGTCACCAATATCGACGCCGATCATATGGCAACTTATGGCGGCGATTTCGAACAGCTGAAAAATACCTTTATCGAGTTTTTACATAACTTGCCTTTTTATGGTCTGGCTGTGGTCTGTATTGATGACGATGTGGTGCGTGAATTATTACCGCGCATCAGCCGTCAGACCGTGACCTACGGTTTTGCTGAAGACGCTGATTATCGTGCAACCGATTTGCATCAGGATGGTTTGTTTACCCATTTTACGGTGCAGCGTCCGTCTGGCCGTTCACCGTTAAAGATCAGCCTGCGTATGCCCGGTAAACATAATGTATTAAATGCAATGGCGGCTATTGCTGTGGCGGATGATGAAGGTGTGGCAGATGCTGCCATCGTGGCTTCATTAGAAAAATTTGCCGGTGTTGGCCGACGCTTTACGGTATGTGGTGAATTTCCACTGGGTGATGGCGATGTGATGCTGGTTGATGACTACGGTCATCACCCGCGCGAGCTCGAAGTTACGCTGGATGCGATCCGTAACGGCTTTCCTGAGCGCCGTTTGGTGATGGTATTTCAGCCACACCGTTACAGCCGTACCCGTGATCTGTACGAAGATTTTACCCGCGTATTATCCGGCGCCGATGTGCTGTTGTTAATGGATGTATACCCTGCGGGAGAAAAACCCATTGCCGGTGCTGACGGACGGTCGCTGTGTGGCAGCATTCGTCAGCGCGGCATGGTTGATCCTATTTTTATTGAGCGTGATGAATCATTAGAAGCTCCACTCAAAAGTGTCTTAAAACCCGGTGACTTGTTGTTGACTCAGGGCGCAGGGGATATCGGTAATCTGGCCGTGACATTAACGCAGCAGTTACCGGCATGGTTAGCAGAGGTAAAAGTATGAACGTTGCCGCTTTAGGAAAAATTGCGGTGCTGATGGGAGGCACATCGGCCGAGCGTGCTGTATCGCTGAAAAGCGGACAGGCCGTTTATTCTGCCTTGCAGCAAAGCGGTGCAGATGTTGTTGCTATTGATATCCAGGCACATGCCATTGAACAGTTAACCGGCGCAGATTTTGACGTAGCGTTTATTGCGTTGCACGGACGTGGCGGTGAAGACGGCACCATTCAGGGCGTGCTCGAGTGGTTGGACAAACCTTATACCGGCAGTGGTGTTATGGCCTCTGCTTTGGCAATGGATAAGTGGCGCACGAAATTAATCTGGCAGGCGGCTGGATTGCCAACCCCTAAAGCCTTTCTGCTGAATGCCGACAGTGACTGGTCTCATTTGATTGACGAGCTGAATACAGACGCAATTGTTAAACCGGCACGCGAAGGTTCCAGTATTGGCATGCGCAAGGTACACACCGCTGACGAGTTGCGCGACAGCTTCAACTTTGCCTGCGAATACGATGGTTTGGTATTGGCGGAATCCTGGGTACAAGGCGCCGAGTTCACCGTCGCGATTGTTGATGGAAAAGCGTTACCGGCAATTCAGTTGAAAACCAGCCATGCATTTTATGACTACGACGCCAAATATCAGGCAAATGACACTCAGTACTTATTACCCTGTGGTTTGCCCGCAGATAAGGAAATGGAATTACAACGGCTGGCACTGAAGGCGTTTGACGTGATCGGTGGTCAGGGTTGGGGGCGTATTGATGTGATGCAGGATCAGAGCGGACAGTTCTGGTTGCTGGAAGCCAATACCAGTCCGGGCATGACAGATCATAGCTTAGTGCCAATGGCGGCGGCGGCCATCGGTATGACCTTCCCGCAGTTGGTCATTAATTTATTGATTGAAGCCAGAGGCAGAAATCGTGGCTAAAAAAGCAGCCCCGCGCGGCGCGACACCTTTAGTCGTGAAGCAGCCAAAACAATGGAACGTAACGATGCCGGTAATTGCCTGGCAATGGTTACTGCTGCCTTGTTTATTGGCAGGACTGCTGGCCGGTATGCGCTGGGGTTATCACAGCTGGCCGATTACCAATGTTGATGTAAAGGGCCGCCTGTCTGTCTGGAACGCGGAAGATATTGCCGGAAAAATTGTTTGGGTAAAAAACGAAAGTTTTTTCTCGCTGGATCTGCAAAGCGTGTATGAACAACTGGCTGGGCTGCCATTGATTATGCAGGTTACGGTGCGTAAGCGTTGGCCCAATACGCTTGAACTGACGTTGTATGAAGATGTGCCGATGGCCATCTGGAATGGCGACCAGTTATTGAGTGCTAATGGCCGGTTAAGCGAAATTCCGGCACATTTGGATGCCAGTAATTTGGCGCGGATTAATGGTGATCGCAATTATGCCGAAGCGGCCGTAAGACACTTTCGCCGCATTCAGCAATCGCTGGTTCATCTTAATGTCGGTATTAATCGTTTGACCGTTTCGGCTGTGGGTGCTGTGGATGTGGAATTAAGTAATGGTTGGCAGGTACGTTTTGGGCGCCAGTATTTTGAAGAGCGTGTGCAACGCCTGGAATTATTGATAGCGCAACTGCCAATGACGGCGGTTGCGAGTGTGGATTTACGCTATGGAAAAGGCGCCGCAATTGGCTGGCGCCCAGTGCAGGAGATGGGATGATGAGTCAGGTACAACAAAAAAATATGCTGGTTGGCCTGGATATTGGCACCTCTAAAATTGTGGCGATTGTCGGAGAATTAGGCGCAGACGGTAACATCGAAGTGGTTGGTCTGGGTTCGCACCCGAGTCGCGGTCTTAAAAAAGGCGTTGTGGTCAATATTGAATCTACCGTGCAGTCGATCCGGCGTGCTGTAGAAGAAGCGGAATTAATGGCTGGTTGTACCATCCATTCGGTTTATGCCGGTATTGCGGGCAGCCACATTCATTCCATGAATTCGCACGGCATTGTTGCTGTGCGTGATCGGGAAGTGACGCCAATGGATGTTGATCGTGTTATTGATGCCGCACAGGCTGTTGCTATTCCGCAGGATCAGCGCATTCTGCATGTTCTGCCGCAGGAATATGTCGTCGATAACCAGGAAGGTATTAAAGAACCGGTGGGCATGTCGGGTGTGCGTCTTGAAGCAAAAGTACATCTGGTTACCGGTGCGGTAAATGCGGTGCAGAATATTGAGCGTTGTGTTCAGCGTTGTGGGCTGCAAACCGATGCCATTATTCTTGAGCAGTTGGCATCCAGCTACGCGGTATTAACTGATGATGAACGCGAGTTAGGCGTTTGTCTGGTCGATATTGGTGGTGGCACAACGGATATTGCCATTTTTACTGAAGGTGCTATCCGTCATACGGCCGTTATTCCGATTGCCGGTGATCAGGTAACCAATGATATTGCCATGGCGTTGCGTACGCCGACCCAGCATGCCGAAAAAATCAAAATTAAATATGCCTGTGCTCTGACTCAGTTAGCCAAAGCGGATGAAACGATTAAGGTTCCGAGTGTTGGTGAGCGTCCGCCGCGGGATCTGTCCCGTCAGGCTTTGGCAGAAGTGGTTGAGCCACGTTATGACGAATTATTCACCTTAATTCAGGCCGAGCTGCGCCGCAGTGGGTTTGAAGATATGGTTGCAGCAGGCATCGTCCTGACGGGTGGTACAGCGAAGATGGAAGGGGTGGTTGATCTGGCGGAAGAAATTTTCCATATGCCGGTTCGGTTGGCCAAACCTTACGGTGTATCAGGACTGACTGACGTGATTAATAACCCGATTTATTCGACGTCTGTGGGCTTGTTGTTGTATGCGGCAAAACAACACAGGAATAAAACAAATAATAACCGCAATGAAGATCATCCGGATGGCTTTTATTCCAGAATAAAAGATTGGATTAAAGTCAACTTTTAAGATTAAATATTATCAGCGCGCTAAGGAGATAACGCTATGTCTCAGCAAAGAGAAGGGGATATGTTCGAACTGGCAGATGATTTACAACAGTCGGCTGTTATTAAAGTCGTCGGTGTTGGTGGTGGCGGTGGCAATGCTGTCCAGCATATGGTTGCTGGCAACATTGAAGGTGTTGACTTTATTTGTGCAAACACCGATTCACAGGCACTGCGTAATGTGAGTTCCCGCTCCATTATTCAACTGGGTAACGGTCTGACCAAAGGATTGGGTGCAGGCGCGAATCCGGAAGTGGGCCGTCAGGCTGCTCTGGAAGATCGTGAACGTATCGCCGAAGCACTGAAAGGTGCTGATATGGTATTTATTACTGCCGGTATGGGGGGTGGTACAGGTACTGGTGGTGCGCCCGTTGTTGCTGAGGTGGCTAAAGAATTAGGTATTCTCACTGTGGCAGTGGTTACCAAGCCTTTCCCATTTGAAGGCAAGAAACGCATGTTGATTGCTGACCAGGGGCTTAAGCAACTGGCTGAGCATGTTGACTCGTTGATTACTATTCCAAACGAGAAACTGCTTTCTGTGTTGGGAAAAAATACCTCCTTGCTGGATGCCTTTAAAGAAGCAAATAACGTGCTTCAGGGTGCCGTGCAGGGGATTGCCGACCTTATTACCCGTCCGGGTATGATCAACGTCGACTTTGCCGACGTACGTACAGTGATGTCTGAAATGGGTCAGGCGATGATGGGTACTGGTGTTGCCAGTGGTGAAAACCGCGCACGTGAAGCGGCAGAACGCGCGATTGGCAGTCCACTGCTGGAAGATGTCGATCTGCAGGGCGCACGCGGTATTCTGGTTAATGTCACCGCGGGCTTTGATTTGTCACTGGGTGAGTTCAGCGAAGTGGGGAGTGTTATTGAGGAGTTTGCCTCAGAACATGCAACCGTTGTTGTTGGCACCGCGATTGATCCTGATCTGTCTGATGAGTTGCGTGTAACTGTGGTCGCTACCGGTCTCGGTCGCCGCGATGCGGTTGAGGAACCAAAGCCAACCAAAGTGGTCGATAACACCGTCAGTGCACGTAAGGCAGATGGTACAACCGATTATAGTCAGTTGGATCAGCCAACCGTTAAGCGTCAGGCAGGAAATGCCGCAAAGCAGCTCGATGTCGCAGATCGTCCAGATATGGATTATCTTGATATTCCTGCATTTTTGCGTCGTCAGGCTGATTAAAGAATGCGCACTAGCGCATTCTTCATTTGTTGCTATAATGCCGGACTAGTCTTTTTGTATGAAATTTGCTCAGTAATGGCAGGATTGTTCAGATGATTCCACAACGAACGTTAAAAAACGCTATCCGGGCAACGGGTGTTGGTCTCCATTCAGGTGAGAAGGTGTATCTCACGCTGAAACCGGCACCTGTTGACACTGGTATCGTATTCCGACGTGTCGATCTTGATCCGGTTGTGGATATTCCCGCTCACGCCCTGAATGTTGGGGAGACCACGCTTTCTACCACGCTGGTTAAAGAGCATGCACGGGTCGACACGGTTGAGCATTTACTGTCAGCAATGGCAGGCTTGGGTATTGATAATGCCATCGTTGAGCTGAGCGCCCAGGAAGTACCTATCATGGACGGCAGTTCAGGTCCGTTCGTATTCCTGGTGCAGTCTGCGGGCATTGCAGAACAGAATGCTGCAAAGCGTTTCATTCGTATCAAACGCCGGGTTGAAGTGCGCGAGGGCGATAAAATCGCTTCATTTGTGCCTTATGATGGCTTTAAAGTCAGTTTTGAAATTGACTTCGACCATCCGGTATTTAAGCAGAGTGTACAGAAAGCGAGCCTGGATTTTTCCTCTACTTCTTACGTAAAAGAAGTGAGCCGTGCCCGTACCTTTGGCTTTACCAAAGATCTTGAGTACATGCGCTCCAAAAATCTGGCGCTGGGCGGTAGCGTTAAAAACGCCATCGTTGTTGATGAGTACCGTGTACTGAATGAAGATGGTCTGCGTTACGACGATGAATTCGTAAAACACAAGATTCTGGATGCTGTCGGCGATCTCTATCTGCTGGGACACAGCCTGATTGGCGAGTTTATCGGCTATAAATCGGGTCATGGCCTGAACAATAAACTGCTGCGTGAACTGCTGTTGCAGGAAGATGCGTGGGAGTTTGTCGAATTTGCTGAAGAAAGCTCACCGATTTCTTACATGCGCCCGGCAGCCGCTGGTTAACTTATTGAAACAGTAATACGTTTGAGTATCCTCATACAAAGGCCATAATTAAGTTATGGCCTTTGTTTTGTTGGTGGCTGATGATTCGCAGAAGCGGATCAGGCAGGCAGGACGTCAGCGCCAAAGAGTTTGCGCAGCCGATTAGGAATTTAATAGCTAACTATGAATATCATTATTGTTGGCCGTCGCCACGGTGAATCGAGAACTTACACACTGAGCGCATCTGCGCGCACGGTGATGTTTGGTTTTCTCTTTGCCTTACCCTTTGCTATGGGAGTCGCCGGATACTGGCTGGCTGAGCGTCTGGCTGATGAAGGTATTCTGGATCTGAATGCTGCCAAAGCCTGGGAGCGTGACCTCAATATGCAGCGTCAGGAGCTGCAGCAGATCCGTAAGCAAACGGATCAGGAGCTCGAAGCCCTGACTCTGCGTCTGGCAGAGCTGCAGGCCAAGTTATTACGCCTCGATGCACTCGGCGAGCGGTTGGTTGATGTCTCTGATCTCAACTCCGAAGAATTCGACTTCAGCATGCAGCCTGCAGTGGGTGGCCCGGGTACTCTGGGCGAAGCTTATCAGGTGCCTGAAATCAATGAAGTTCTGAACGAACTGGCAGAACGCATCGACAGCCGCGAGCAACAGCTCGAAGTGCTTGATGATCTGATGTCGGCCAACAAGCTCAGTGCTGATACCTTTGTTGCCGGTCGTCCGATTACCAAAGGCTGGATGTCATCCCGTTATGGCAAGCGCACCGATCCGTTTACCGGCCGTCTGGCATGGCATGGTGGTGTTGATTTTGCTGGCAAGATGGGTGCCGATATTGTTGCAGTGGCATCAGGCGTTGTTACCTGGTCGGGCCCCCGTTATGGCTATGGCAATCTGGTTGAAGTTAATCACGGCAATGGCTACAAAACCCGCTATGCCCATTGTAAAGAGCTGAATGTAGCCCTTGGCGATGTTGTGCGTAAAGGCGATGTGGTTGCATTAATGGGCAGCACTGGACGTTCGACCGGTCCCCACGTTCACTTTGAAGTTTACAAAAATGGTCGCACCGTCGACCCTGCGGCGTATATTCACCGCACGCCTCAGTAATCTTTCTATCTAAACACGCTTGTCATCATTCTGGGTTATAAGTAGCCTTTAGCACTTTGGCCCAGCGCCGTATATTGTTCTCCGGATAATGATAATTCCATGATTGGTAATCTCTTTAGTAAAGTATTTGGCAGTAAAAACAGCCGTGAACTCAAGCGCATGGGCAAATTGGTCTCCCAGATCAGTGCCTTTGAAGACTCTGTAAAACCCCTTTCTGATGAACAACTCAAAGCGAAAACCGCCGAGTTTCGTCAGCGCTTAAATGACGGGGCCTCTCTCGATTCTTTATTACCGGAAGCCTTTGCCGTCTGTCGTGAAGCAAGTCACCGTGTCATGGGCATGCGCCATTTTGACGTGCAGATGATCGGTGGTATCACTCTGCACGAAGGCCGCATTGCGGAGATGCGTACCGGTGAAGGTAAAACACTGGTTGCAACCTTGCCGACGTATCTGAACGCACTGACTGGTAAAAGTGTGCATGTCGTGACGGTGAACGACTATCTGGCACGCCGTGATGCTGAGTGGATGCGTCCACTGTACGAATTCCTTGGTATGAGTGTCGGCATCGTTGTGCCGGGGCAGAATCCGCTGGAAAAACGCGAGCAGTACAAAGCAGATATCGTATACGGCACCAACAATGAATTCGGCTTTGATTACCTGCGTGACAATATGGCCTTTTCATTGGCTGACAAAGCTCAGCGCGAACTCTATTTCGCCATTGTCGATGAAGTGGACTCCATTCTGATCGATGAAGCCCGTACCCCGCTGATTATTTCCGGTCCGGCCGAAGACAGCTCTGAGCTGTATCGCAAGATTAACAAGCTGATTCCTAAGCTGGAGCGCGGTCAGGCCGCGGATGACGGTTCGGAAGCCGCTTCAGGTCATTACTTTGTTGATGAAAAACAGCGCTCGATTGAAATGACTGAAGAAGGTCATGAGTTTGTCGAAGAGCTGCTGACCAGTGAAGGTATTTTGAAAGAAGGCGAAAGTCTGTATTCAGCAGGCAACCTTAACCTGCTGCATCACGTGCATTCTGCACTCAAAGCGCATGCGGTTTATCAGAAAAACGTCGATTACATCGTGCAGGGTGGTCAGGTCGTCATCGTTGACGAACATACCGGTCGTACCATGCCGGGTCGTCGCTGGAGTGAGGGTCTGCATCAGGCGGTTGAAGCAAAAGAAGGCGTTAATATTCAGAATGAAAGCCAGACTCTGGCTTCGACCACCTTCCAGAACTATTTCCGCTTGTATGACAAACTGGCCGGTATGACCGGTACCGCCGATACGGAAGCCTTCGAGTTTCATCAGATTTACGGCCTTGATGTGGTGGTTATTCCAACCAATAAAGCCGTTCGCCGGATCGACTATAACGACGTTATTTACGCGACGCAGAAAGAAAAATTCGACGCCGTTATTGAAGAAATCCGTGAAGTTACTGCACAGGGCCGCCCGGTTCTTGTGGGTACCGCGTCGATTGAATCATCAGAATACATTTCGCATCTGCTGACTCAGGCGAAAGTCGCTCACAATGTACTGAACGCCAAAGAAAACGCGCGTGAAGCACAAATTATTGCCGAAGCCGGTAGCCCGGGCGCAGTCACCATTGCCACCAACATGGCCGGTCGTGGTACTGACATTATGTTGGGTGGTAACTGGGAAGCGGAAGTTGCTGCGCTGGAAAATCCGACGGACAGCCAGATTGCCGCGATTAAAGCCGACTGGCAGAAGCGTCATGACGCCGTACTGGAAGCCGGTGGCTTGCATATTATCGGGACCGAGCGTCATGAATCGCGCCGCATCGATAACCAGCTGCGTGGCCGTGCCGGTCGTCAGGGGGATGCCGGTTCTACCCGTTTCTTCCTGTCGCTGGAAGACAACCTGATGCGTATTTTTATGTCTGAGCGGATGCGCAGCATGATGCAGGCGTTGGGTATGAAAGACGGTGAATCCATCGAACATAAGATGGTGACCAATGCGGTAGAAAAGGCACAACGTAAAGTTGAAGGCCGTAACTTCGATATCCGTAAACAACTGCTCGAATACGATGATGTGGCCAACGATCAGCGTCGTGTGGTGTACAACCAGCGTAACGACGTAATGGCGATGGAAGACATTTCGGAAATCATCACCAATATCCGTAAAGACGTTGTGAACGAGGCCATTGATAGTTACATCGCCCCGCAAAGTCTGGAAGAGCAGTGGGATATCGCCGGTCTTGAACGTCACCTGAAGGCTGAGTTCGATGTCGAACTGCCGATTCAGCAGTGGCTGGACAACGAAGATAAACTGTACGAAGAAACACTGCGTGAGCGCATTCTGGATGCTATCCAGCAAGCCTACGAAGAAAAAGAAGCGACGGTGGGTGCAGAACCTATCCGCATGTTTGAGAAGCAGGTCATGCTGCAGATTCTCGACAACCTGTGGAAAGAGCATCTGGCAACCATGGATCACCTGCGTCAGGGTATTCACCTGCGCGGTTATGGGCAGAAAAATCCGAAGCAGGAATATAAGCGTGAGTCGTTTGGCCTGTTCCAGGAGCTGCTGCGTAATATCAAACACGAAACCATCCGCATTCTGTCTCACGTTAAAGTGCGCCAGGAAGAAGAGGTGCGGGAAATGGAAGAGCAGCGCCGCGCTGCGGTTGAGGCACAGGCCCAACGGGCTCAGTATCAGCATGAAGCGGCCGAGTCTATGTCTGGTGGTCAGCCTGAAACTGACAGTGGTGATGACCAGACTCAGCCATTTGTGCGCGATGAAAAGAAAGTGGGCCGTAACGAGCCTTGCCCGTGCGGTTCAGGTAAAAAATACAAACATTGTCACGGCACCTTGTCGTAAAAGTCGTAAGGCGTAGCAAAAAATGGCAGTTAATTTCACAGTTTTTGAAGACTTTAAAGCAGTAGACGGTGTTCGTCTGGGTGTGGCTCAGGCGCATGTGCGTTATGCCAACCGCGACGATATGGTTGTGATTGAACTGGCTGAAGGCTCAACGGTGGCAGGCGTATTCACCATCAACGCTTTTTGCGCTGCGCCAGTGCAGATCTGTAAAACCCATCTGGCCGACACCGCGCCGCGTTATCTGCTGATCAATACCGGCAATGCGAATGCCGGTACGGGTCCGCAGGGTTATGCCAATGCGGTCCGCAGTTGTGAAATGCTGGCAACGGCGACCGCCGTTCAGCCTGCGCAAATTTTGCCATTTTCGACCGGTGTCATCGGTGAGCCGCTGAATATGGCGGCGTTTGAACGTGGTATTTCGGCGGCGCTGGACAATCTCAGTGCTGATAACTGGGCCCGTGCAGCGAAAGGCATCATGACTACCGATACGCTGCCAAAAGGCTACAGCACGCAGTTTGAGGTGAACGGTAAAACCGTCACTATCACCGGCATGTCCAAAGGTGCCGGCATGATTATGCCGAATATGGCCACGATGCTGGGCTATATCGCGACTGACGCGGGTATATCGCAGGCATTGCTGCAATCCTGGTGTAAAGAACTGGCCGATTGCTCATTTAACCGCATCACGATTGATGGCGATACCTCGACCAACGACTCCTGCATGTTGATGGCCACCGGGCGTTCTGGTGTGCAAATCAACGACGTTGCCAGCCCGGAAGCACAACTGGTCTTTGCCAAACTGAAAGAAGCCTTTCAGATTCTGGCGCAGGCCATCGTGCGTGACGGTGAAGGTGCGACCAAGTTTGTCACCATCGAAGTCGGTGGAGCGGCAAGCCAGAAAGAAGCGCTGGATGTGGCCTATACCGTGGCGCATTCACCGCTGGTTAAAACGGCGATGTTTGCTTCCGATGCTAACTGGGGTCGTATTCTGGCGGCGGTTGGCCGTTCCGGTGTACAGAACTTTGATTTGGAAAAAGTGCAGATCTTTATCGACGGCGTCCAGATTGTGGAAAACGGTGGCCGTTGTGAGGCTTATACCGAAGCCGCCGGTGCCGCTGTTTTTGCTCTGACTGAATTCCGTGTCCGTATCGAACTGGGGCGGGGTGATTTCAGAGAAGAGCTCTGGACCTGCGACTTCTCGCATGAGTACGTAACCATCAACGCTAACTATCGTTCCTGATGAAAAGCGTACATGTTGCCGTAGCGGTCGTGGTCGTTAATGACCGCGACATCCTGATTGCCCGCCGCCCGGATGACAAGCATCAGGGCGGGTTGTGGGAATTTCCCGGTGGTAAAGTGGAGGCCGGTGAAAGCGTAACAGCGGCACTGGTGCGCGAGCTGGATGAAGAAGTCGCACTGAGTGTGACGGAGCAGTCGATGTCACCGCTGCTGCAGATTCCTTTCGATTATCCGGATAAAAGCGTGCTGCTCGATGTGTACTGGGTTGAGGCGGACATGAATTCAGCTCTGCTAGCTCACGGCGCTGAAGGTCAGGAAGTGCGCTGGCTGGCGTTTAATCGCTTATCGGAGTTCGAGTTTCCGGCGGCTAATCAGCCCATTCTCGATGCCGTTCTCGCGCGGCTTTCCTGAGAGACATTTCCTGAGTTATCTTGCCTGAATGATGCTACCCGATTATTTCCCTCTGAATGTCCAGGCTGTCTTTATGACTGACCCAGTGACAGAAATGGCCACAGGGTCAGGCCCAGAACCAGAAGTACCGCAATCAGCGTCATGACCAGCTCAGCCGGTTGTTCCAGCCAGCGTTTGAGCATCCCCTGAGTTTCGCCTGCCTGTTGTTGCTTGCGTACGCGTTGCAGGCGCTGTTGCTGGTAGTCGTCCAGCAAGGCACGGGCTGATTCGTAATCTTCATTTTGCCGCAGCCAGATGGCGGCTACGGAAATACGCCAGCGGCCTTCGTTGGTTTCATAGAATTCCACCCCGGCATCGTGCAGTAAGGCGCGGACTTCTTCCGCTTCGTCTTCATTAACGCCATTCAGGCGAAACAGCAGCTTGGCCATATCGATCTTCAATTCAGAAATTCCGGCCTATTGTAACCAAAGTTTCGGGATAACTTTCGGCTAAATCAGGTAACGGAGAGACATAAAAAAGCCGCCATACCCGGAGGTGGCGGCTTAAGCTCTGAGAGTGTGCACTTCTCAAATTGGATAATCCAATGCTAGTTCAGGTTCCGCTCAGGCGCAAGGTAAGATCCACGGCCAGGGTCTGGCCACCGACTATTGCGCCAACGCACGATTTTCGCCAGACTGAGACAGTCGGCCCTGGCTGGCGTATGAATTACTCACCACCTGATAAGTATAATAATGAGCAAAACCTTACCGGATCAGATTGCTGATCTGTTGATCTCCCTTATTTTTACCGGCGATCTGCAAGCAGGCGAAAAGCTTCCGCCAGAGCGTCAGCTGGCCGAATTTCTTGATGTTGACCGTACTTCTCTGCGCATGGCTTTGCGCACACTGGGACGCATGAACGCTGTGCGCAGCGTGCAGGGTTCAGGGATACGCGTTGGTGATGTACGTCGCGATATGGGGCTGGATTTTCTCGATAACCTCTACCGCATACCTGAGTTGGAGTTGGGTGGCGAGCTGTTGCTGGCCGGACTCGAACTGTTTAACCGGGCCATTCCCACCGCCATCCGTCTTGCGCTGGAAAAACGAGAACGCAGTGGCGGCGCGCCCGAAGATGCAACGATTCCGGCGTTGGTGCAGCGGATGTATCAGGGTTTGAATGATGGCATGGCGATGGCGGATCTGGCGGATCTGGAAGTGTCGATGATTGATACCATTATGACGGCCACCGGCAATCTGGTACTGCAGGCCTCATCAACCAGCTCACGCCGTATCCGCAGTCTGCTGACGAAGAAATTATTTGAACAGATTGATGTTCGCGCTCATATGGATCATCAGGTGCAGATGCTGATGCGCACCCAGCAGGGGGATTATCAGCTGGATGAGCTTATTCAGCAGTATCAGCAGTACATCGATACGCTGACCCAGCCACTGCGCGCACATCTGAACAACATTCCGGAACAGCCGCGGCTGCTGCGCTCACCGCTCCATAACGGGCGCAATATCATCAGTCTGCGCAGCCTTACGGGTTCTGCCTGAACGGCGCAGCCACAGGGCAGCTGCGATAATCAGCAGGCTCAGGACGTACAGAGGCCACAGTTCCCAGATCATGTAAGGCGTTTTACCCTGACGCATCTCGGCGTTCCCGGTCAGGGTTGCCCGCTGCTCGTAGGGCAGGCGCGACAACATCCGGCCTTTGTTATCCACCAGTGCGGTAATGCCGGTGTTCGTGGCGCGTAACAGGTAGCGGCCAGTTTCCAATGCGCGCATTTGCGCCAGCGCCATATGCTGTTTCGGTCCCAGAGAGTCGCCGAACCAGGCATCGTTGCTGACGGTAATCAGAAAATCCGCCCGCTGCGCCATGCGGCTGACCAGTTGCGGGTAAGCGATTTCGTAGCAGATATAGGGTGCTACCAGGTAAAGCTCTTCCCCTTCGGCGGAATGCTTACCGACTTTCAGCAGTGGCTGATTGGCAGGCCCATGCAGGAAGCTGGACATATCCAGGTCAAAAAACGGAATCAGTCCGCGGATCAGCGCCTGCAGGGGAACATATTCACCGAACGGCACCAGATTCTGTTTGTGGTAGATGCCTTCGCCATTACCAAAGGCGATCACACTGTTATGGAACTGGCCGGCCAGCTCGTGGCCACGGGGATAACGGTAAGGAATCCCGGTAATGACCGTGGTGCCGGTCTGTTGAGCCTCGATTGCCATATCATCCATATACGGCTGGAACTGATCGAGCAGCAGCGTCATTGCGGTTTCGGGCCACAAAATCAAATCGCTGTCCCAGTGCTGACTGGTCTGTTGAAAATAGGCATTAATGGTTGGGCTGATCCACTCACGTTGCCATTTCTGATCCTGGGGGATATTGCCCTGTACCGCACTGACTTTCAGTTCACCGGTTTTATGCGTCCAGTCCTGTTGCTGCAGTAACAGTCCCGCAGGCCACAGTAACAGTACGGCAAGAAGCGCTGGCTGGCGTGTCTGCCAGAAGCGGTAGAGGGCGGTCACTGTTACAACGCAGATAAACGACAGTCCATAGCTGCCAAATACCGGTGCCCAGCCTGATATCCAGGTGCTGAGATGAGCATCGCCGGCAAACAGCCAGGGGAAACCGGTCATAAACCAGCTGCGGAACCATTCGTGCAGGAACCAGAACACCGGAATGGTGAGCCAGGCCAGAGTTTGGCCGATAAAACGCTGGCGCAGGGCAAACCAGAGGCCAGGGAAGGTCGCCAGGAAGGCCGCGAAAAGACCGATCATCAGCACGGCCAGAACCGCAGGAGTGCCGCCGTGATCGTGCATGCTGACGTAAATCCAGGAAATACCGACGGAAAATTTGCCCAGACTGAACCACCATGCGCAGGCAAAGGCTGAGCGGGCAGTATCGGTGCGCAACAGAAAATGCACGAACACCGCAATACTTAACAGGCCAAGCGGCCACCAGAACAGTGGCGCCAATGCCAGGGGAAACAGCGCACCCGCCAATAGTAATAACGCCCGCGCAGCCCAGCCCGTCATAGCTTTACCCGAAATAGTCAAAATGAGGTTGAATACGCCGGTTTAGCCGGCGTCGATGATGGGCGTTACTTCCAGCAGATTGATCTGACGGCTGGTGCCGTTCACCACTTTGAATTGCCACTGTTCAATGCGGATGCTTTCGTTACATTCCGGCACCCGGCCAAAGTGGTGTACCACAATGCCGCCAATGGTATCGAACTCATCATCGGGAAAACGCGCACTGAAGTGTTCGTTAAAGTCGTCCACCGGAGTCAGTGCCTTGACCATGGTGATACCGTCTTCCACTTCTTTAATCATGCTGTCTTCTTCATCGAAGTCGTGTTCGTCTTCGATATCGCCAACAATCTGTTCGAGCACGTCTTCAATGGTGACCAGACCTGCAACCCCACCGAATTCGTCCACCACAATGGCCATGTGATTGCGGGTTGCGCGGAACTCGCGCAGCAACACATTCAGGCGTTTGCTTTCCGGAACGAAGGTGGTGGGTCGTAACACCTCTTTCAGACGGAATTCTTCACGATTTTCGTTAAGGATTAATGGCAGAAGGTCTTTGGCCAGCATAATGCCCAGGACTTCGTCCTGACCTTCGCCCATCACCGGAAAACGCGAGTGCGCAGATTCGATAATCTGCGGCAGATAATCTTTAAGCGCATCGTTGACGTTAATCGAGGTCATTTGCGAGCGCGGAATCATAATGTCCCGCACCTGCATTTCTGATACCTGCAGGGCACCTTCGAGGATATTGAGGGTTTCGTTATCGACAATGCTGCGTTCGGCCGCTTCGCGCACAATAACTTTGATGTCCTGACGGCTTTGCGGGTCGTCGGAGAATAAATCAGTCAGTCTTTCCAGCCAGCTACGATGCTGGCCCGATCGGTCTTCGCTCATGGTGCCTCATCTGGATAAGGATCAGAGAATCCCAGTCCGGCCATTATCTGGCGTTCCAGGTCTTCCATAACATCTGCTTCGTCGTCCTTTATATGGTCGTACCCCAGCAAATGCAAGCAGCCGTGCACCACCATATGAGCCCAGTGAGCTTCGGCGGGTTTGTTCTGTTCAATACTTTCCTGCTGCACCACCTGGGCGCAGACGATCAGATCACCCAATAATTCGATGGGCACCTGAGGAGGAGCCTCAAACGGGAAGGACAGTACATTGGTCGGTTTATCCTTACCGCGGTATTCGCTGTTCAGCTCCTGGCTCTCGTCTTCTGCCACCAGGCGGATGGTCAGTTCAGGTTCGGCAAAGTCTGTACGGCCGCTCAGGGCGGCGCTTGCCCAGTGATGCAATTGTTCTTCGCTGGGCAGAAAGGCGCTGAAGCCTTCGAGCTCGTCGGCGATCTGCACATCGAGTAACAGATTCATACAGCATCCTCATCGTTACGCTGTGCACTCAAACGGGCAGCTTTGCGTTCGTCTTCGGCTTGTTTTTCTTTCTCATCAAAACGATCGTAAGCATCAACGATGCGCTGTACCAGCGGGTGGCGTACCACATCGGCGTTGGTAAAGCGGGTAACACCAATCCCCGGAACACCATCGAGCACTTCCAGGCCATGCTTCAGGCCGGAATAAACGCCGCGTGGCAGGTCGACCTGAGTTACGTCACCGGTGATAACGGCTTTGGAGCCAAAACCGACACGGGTGAGGAACATTTTCATCTGTTCTTTGGTGGTGTTCTGCGATTCGTCGAGAATCACAAACGAGTGGCTGAGCGTGCGGCCACGCATATACGCCAGTGGCGCAATTTCAATCACGCTGCGCTCCAGCAGGCGGGCAACCTGTTCAAAGCCCAGCATTTCGTACAGCGCGTCATACAGCGGGCGCAGATACGGATCGATTTTCTGTGCCAGGTCGCCAGGCAGGAAGCCCAGCTTCTCACCGGCTTCCACCGCCGGACGCACCAGCAGAATGCGTTTCACTTCATCGCGCTGCAGGGCTTCAACGGCGGCGGCAACAGCGAGAAAGGTTTTACCGGTACCGGCCGGGCCGACACCAAAGTTGATGTCGAACTCACGCACCCGCTGCAGATAGTCGAGCTGGTGTGGCCCACGCGGTTTAATAATGGCCTGCGGCGTTTTGATGATACGGCTGTCGTAATCGGATTTTGCCTTGCGCCCGGCGGCCTGTTCGCTGCCATCTTCCTGCAGCAACAGATGAATCAGGTCCGGCGTGATCGGCGTACCGTTGGCGGTTTCGCGATACAGGCGCTGAATCAGTAAGGCCGCGCGCTGCGCCAGCTTGACCTTGCCTTCAATGGTGAACTTATTGCCGCGGTTGTAGATTTCCAGCTCAAAGTGGTCGGCAATCTGTTCAATATGACTGTCAACGTGTCCGCACAGGTTAGCAAGACGCTGAGCGTCATCGGGTTCCAGAGCAAAGCTGGTGCTGTGGCGGTTTGGTGTGGCTGCTTCAGCCTCGGCAGACTGGACAGGCTCAATGGATTCTGGTTGCTCAGTATCTTTGCGGGTCAATGAGGACTCTCTCTGTGGGGCTTTTGATTATGCGGCACCGGCGGGGCGGGCCGCATAAATCACGAATGAGGTTAGTAGGCTAACTCCGGATTAAGCAGGATGCCACGCAAACTGTTGGGATAAGCATCTTCGATGCTGACTTTAACAAACTTGCCGATCAGTCTGTGATCGTCGGCTTTGAAGTTCACCACACGGTTGTTCTCCGTGCGGCCCTGCAGTTCGCCCGGATCTTTACGCGATACGCCGGTAACCAGAATGGTTTCTTCACGGCCTACCATGCGGCGGCTGATCTGTTGCGCATGCTGCACAATGCGCGCCTGCAGAATCTGCAGACGTTGCTTCTTCAGCTCTTCCGGCGTGTCGTCTTCCAGATTGGCGGCCGGTGTTCCCGGACGCGGGCTGTAGATGAAGCTGAATGAGGTGTCGAAGCCGATGTGGTTGATCAGGTTCATGGTGTCTTCGAAATCTTCGGCGGTTTCACCCGGGAAACCAATAATAAAGTCGGAAGAAATCGAAATGTCCGGGCGCAGCGCTTTGATGCGTTCAATTTTGTCGATGTACATATCGATTTCATGACCGCGCTTCATGGCCGCCAGAATGCGGTTGGAACCGCTCTGTACCGGCAGGTGCAGGTGGCTGACCAGTTCCGGCACTTCGGCATAGACCTGAATCAGGCTGTCGCTGAATTCCAGTGGGTGCGAGGTGGTAAAGCGGATACGGTCGATGCCGTCGATATCGGCCACCAGAGTAATCAGCTCGGCCAGATCGGCGGCTTCGCCATCGCTGGTTTCACCGCGGTAAGCGTTGACGTTCTGGCCCAGCAGGTTCACTTCACGCACACCCTGGTCAGCCAGTGACTGAACTTCTTTCAGAACATCGGCCAGCGGACGGCTGACTTCTTCACCACGGGTGTAAGGCACAACGCAGAAAGTGCAGTATTTGGAACAGCCTTCCATGATGGAAACAAAAGCAGAGCAGCCTTCGACTTTGGGCGCCGGCAGGAAATCGAATTTTTCGATTTCCGGGAAGGTAACGTCCACCACCTGAATGGCATTGCTGGCCTTGTTCACCATATCCGGCAGACGGTGCAGGGTCTGCGGACCGAACACCATATCCACGAACGGAGCGCGCTTGATGATAGCATCGCCTTCCTGTGAGGCCACGCAACCGCCGACGCCGATTTTCAGATCCGGATTCTTGGTTTTCAGGCCTTTCCAGCGGCCCAGTTCATGGAACACTTTTTCCTGGGCTTTTTCGCGGATCGAGCAGGTATTCAGCAGGATAACATCCGCCTCTTCCGGGTTATCGGTCAGCTCCATCTTATGACTTTCGCCCAGCATGTCGGCCATGCGTGATGAGTCGTACTCATTCATCTGGCAACCGTGGGTCTTGATGTACAGCTTTTTTACCTGGTCAGTCATGAGGGAGTTTCCGGCCTCGTCAGCGGTTTATACAAAAGGGGCAACATTATACTGTCCCTGCTCAGTTAGTCACCAGTATCCGTCGGCTGTCTGCATCCTGTCTTGCTTGCTCGTGTTACAATTGCCTTCTTTTTCTTTGTCCGGTGCTTAAACCGGCATTCAGGTCGACAAGCAGGCATCATGAGCAGTAAAGAAAAGCAGGAACCTACCTACCGGATTGTCTATCAGCAACAGGGTGATGTTGTTGAGATTTATGCCCGCTATATCTATCAGAGTGATTTGCACGGCTTTATCGAAGTCGAGCAGCTGCTGTTTGGCGAGCGCTCATCGCTGGTGGTTGATCCCGATGCAGAAAAACTGAAGCTGACCTTTGCGGATGTGAAGCGCACCTTTATACCGATGCATGCCATCGTGCGCATTGATGAGGTAGAAAAAGAAGGCAGCCCGAAAATCAGCAAAGGCGAGGGCTCTAATATTTCACATTTTCCAACCCGTTTTCTGCCGCCCCGCGACGAAGACGAATAAAATCTGAGCGGTAAAAGAGCACAAAAAAGCCCGGATTACCGGGCATTTTTATGTTTAAACCGCAGGTTTAACGGTTACGCATCAGGGCTTCGATAGAAGCCGCGTATTCACCGGCCTGGTCACTCAGTGGCTGATGACGGATATCGTCATGCTTGAGCGCCACGCTGATACGGTACAGCCAGCGTTCCATACGCAGAGCAATGGCTTCAGCGTCATCTTTGCTGGCATCCAGAATTTCGTTGCTCAGGTTGGTGATGACTTCGGCGTGTTGAGCCGCTTTGGTCGCAGCAACCGTGGCCTTGGCGATGGCACCTTTGGCCCGCGGAGTTTTGCTGATTAAGGCCTGAGCCTGCAGCAAGGCCTTCTGCGCAGTGTCCCAGCTGATCGGGGCAACAGAAGCACCGCCTTTGTTTTTAATGCGTTCCAGGTGGTCTTTGACCGGCTGCAGTTGGATGTATTCGATGGTGGCGACTTCGACACGATGCATTTCTGCTAACAGCAGTTTCTGGCCGGCATCGACTTTGATGGTCTGGTGGTCTTCCATCAGATCAATCAGTTTTACCAGTTCTTCTTCAACGGCCTGGTAGTCGGCGGGGAAGTATTGGTCGGCCTTGATGTCTTTTAATACTTCACGGTGATCCAATGTCGGCTTTAGCTGTTTGAGAATGTCTTTTTTAACATTCAGGCCGGCCTCGACGGTTTTCAATGAGGTCATGGCTACCGTCTTCACGACGCCGTCAGGCTCGCCACTGGTCAGCATTTCCTGAGCTTCCAGCAGTTGCTTCTGAGCCTGTTCGAGGTGACGTGGTGCGTAGAAGCGCAGGTTCTCACTTTTACCCAGTTCAATTTTGGATTGTGCGTGCTGAATCGTACGGGAGGCGGATTCATCTGCCATCGCTGCATCGCGCTTGGCATCCAGGCTGATGGCATCGAAGTTGGCAATAGGCGTTGCACAGCCGGACAGCAGTAACAAACCGCAGCCGGTGATCAGGGTGCGGGTAAACAGTGAATGCATGGTAATTCCCCGGGGTTCTGTCAGTGTTTGTTATTAGACCCTGATGTTAACACCATTTTTCACGCTGATTGAACGTTTACGGCGCAACCTGCCTCAAACTGTCATAACAGGATTTGTCGTCACTGCCCGGAGTTATTGTCATTCAGCGTCTTGTCACTGCCATGCAGCCCTGCTATATAAACGGTATAGCCAAGCATAAGGGAGGTCCGTCAGACTTATTGCCACGCAGGCTCCATCTAATCATGGTGAATACGGAGTAATCCCTATGAATGCAGAAATGCAACCCTTGTTTTGGCGTATCAGTGATCAGGACAAAAGCGGTTTCGAAGCCGTCAGCCTGTTAATGCCAGCCGGAACCACCGGCGAAGATCCGGCAGAATTTCCCACCGAAGTCAGTTTCCGTTCAAATCGCAGCAGCCATGACCCCGTTGATCTGCGCTGGTCAGAGGAAGATTCCGATCTGTTTATGAGTCTGCTTGATCGCCTGATGGAGCCGGAAGAAGAGGGGGATATTGAAGTCGATATCAGCGACGGCGTGATTCAGGGGATTGTGCAGCTGGTGGCGCTGGCGCGTTTCAAGACACCCTGGCCTACCGACGAACTGGTGGGCGATGACATTATAACCGAGCGGGAAGAGCTGGAAGTCGGTGATTTGGTCGCGCTCAATACCAAATATGGTTTTGCGCTGGCGATTATCGTCGGACTGGATTCTATCGATGCGACCTGTGTATTACTGGACGCACTGATGGATAACGACCAACTGCTGATTCCGGATCACAGTCTGTTGATGGTTAACCGCCTGTGCGTTTTACCGGCTTCGTTTGCTGAAGCTGATCTGGGCGAGGACGCCATCATTCATTGAGATGGCCCGCCCAGAACTGCGTAACCCAGGCATTCTGGCGCTGAGTTGCGCGGTTACGTTTCTGCGTCAGGGTCAGATCGGTCAGCATGGAATAAAAATCACTGCAACTGTTGCGTACGGAAGGTGTCATTGCTGCGTTGGCTGGCATTGATACCGTGGATTCTGACGCCTGAGGTAAGCTGTTCGACATGGTATGTCTCCTTAGTTAGATTTGAATCAACGAGAGTGAACGTTCATTCAGGTTCTGGCGTTTAAAAAAAGGCCTTGTGGGCCTGTTTTGTGATTCCGCCTGTTACGCTTTAATGGCGTCCCAGCACAGATTCAGCAAATCATCGGGTTGTACCGCCTGCGGAAACATCTGCGGTGACAACTGCAGTTTCTTGGCCATCATGGTCAGACTGCCGAAGGTCATGGTGGTTAAAACCGCATCGGGCAGATTCTTAATCAGCTGCTGCTGCTTACCGTCGGTCAGTAGCATGGTCAGCGCTTTATTCATCGGTTTCAGCGCTTCTTCACGCTGCAGCTCACTGATGGCAGGTGAGGCCGACAGTTGTTCCATTAACGCGCGGTCTCGGGGCTTCTCCAGCATGTAGCGGTAAAAATTGCCCCAGAAACTATAAAATCTGAGTTTAACACCTGCACTTTCGTCATAGCCGTTCATACAGTGGCTGGCCATCACTTCCGTAAGGTGCAGAAATAACTGCTGTACCAGTTCTTCTTTCGTCTCAAAATAACGGTAAATGGTACCAGCACCACAGCAGGCATGCTTTGCGACCATCGCCATTGGGCAGGAGTGTAACCCTTGCTCTGCGATCAGGTCGGCGGTGGCTTCCAGAATTTGCTGGCGTTTATCCATGTTTCTTCGTGTATCGGACTGAACGTTCATTCTGTTCCTCTTTTGCCCCGCAGACAAGCCAGATTTGTTTCACTGATGCACCAGTCTGTTGTGATCATGTTTCTGATTCCGTTTCAGCGTGTGGCTGTTCTGACGGAACACGGTACAGAGCCATATTGGCAAGTGCGGCGCTGCTGAGCATAACGAGCATCATGGGCAGAGGTGTGCCGTTGTGCAGCTGTGCCCAGATCAGGCCAAACACAGCGCCGCTGCAGAATACGGTCACGCCGGTTAAGGCCGTGGCTGTTGCGCTGATATCGCGGAAATAATGCAGGATGGTGGCTGTTGCGTTCGCTGAAATCAGTCCTAAAGAGCCAACGAACAGCATCATCAGAGGTAATACCAGCGACAGCGATGCGTCTTGTGGGTGCGTGATAAACAACTGCACCAGCAATACCGCGCTGCTCAGTTGCAGTGCCAGGCCGGCACGTAAAATATGCCGGCTGTCAAAGCGGCGAAGCAGCAATATGTTCAGCCGGTTCATCGACATCATCATCAGAACGTTGGCACCGAAAAGCCAGGGGAAGCGCTCTGCGCTTTGCTCAAAGTAATCGAGGTAAAGGTAGGGTGACGCCGTGATAAAAACGAACATCCCGGTGGATGCCAGAGCCTGCGCCAGAATAAAGCGCCGTGCTCGGACGTGTTTGATTACCCGCAGGTAGTCGCGTACCGGAAGCCGCTGCTGGCGCTTATGCGCCGGATGGCTTTCTTCCAGTTGCCATACCAGAATGATCAGGACGAGGGCTGCATAAACGGACAACATGATGAAAATAGTCCGCCAGCCGGCAAAGCTCAGTGTCAGCGCTCCGAGCATCGGTGCGACCAGCGGTGCGACCATCATAATCATAGAAACCAATGACAGCGTTTTGGCCACGTCGGCACCCTGAAAACGGTCGCGTACGATCGCACTGGAGTTGACCGTCGCTAAGCCGCCACCAACGGCCTGGATAAAGCGAAGTGCGAGCAATGTGGACAGCGATGTTGTAACGATCAGTGCTGCGCTGCTCAGGGCAAAAATAATCAGGCCGATAATAATCAGCGGGCGTCTGCCGTAACGGTCCGACAACGGGCCACCACTGAGTTGCCCCAGTGCAAACCCCATCAGATAGGTGCTGACGGATAATTCGACCAAATGAATGCTGGTCTCAAGGTCACCCGCCATTGCTTCCATTGCAGGCAGGTACATATCAATGGCTAGTGGTGACAGTGCTGTCAATAGAGCCAGCAGCAGCGGTAGCGGCAGTGTTCGTGCGGGCATAGTAGTACCGGATAGGGGCTGCCGGGCAGGGGCTCAGCAAAGAGGTGTGTCAGATGAAATCTGCAGAATGTGTATTCTAGACGTTATACAGTGCGGGCGGTGAGTGCTGGCTGTGGAACGCATTGTTCAGTGTGTACTGTCACGGCAACGCCAGGCGTTTCCGGAGAAGAGTCAGGGCCTTCAGTGAAGGCCCTGTTCGGGGTCATAAAGTGGGAGATAATCGGGCTGACAACCAGCCTGATTAACCGACCTTTTTTATGCTCACTGCCGATGCTTGCTTTAAGGCCTCAGACGTTAAAGCGGAAGTGCACAACATCGCCGTCTTTCACGATGTATTCTTTGCCTTCTAAGCGCCATTTACCGGCTTCTTTAGCACCGGCTTCACCTTTGTAGGTAATGAAGTCAGCATAGCTGATGACTTCTGCGCGAATAAAGCCACGTTCAAAGTCGGTGTGAATGGCGGCGGCTGCACGCGGGGCGGTATCACCGATTTTAATGGTCCAGGCACGTACTTCTTTGACACCGGCGGTGAAGTAGGTCTGCAGGCCCAGCAATTCGTAACCGGAACGGATGACGCGATCGAGGCCCGGTTCTTCCATACCGATTTCCTGCAGGAATTCGAGTTTGTCTTCATCGTCCAGCTCGGAAATTTCGGCTTCGATCTTGTTGCAGACCACCACAACAGAGGCGCCTTCGGATTCCGCGATTTGGCGCACAACATCCAGGTGCGGATTGTTTTCAAACCCGTCTTCCGCCACGTTGGCGATGTACATGGTCGGTTTGATGGTGAGCAAATGGAAGATGCGTGCCAGTTTGCGTTCGTCGTCGTTCAGCTCCAGCATGCGTGCGGTTTTACCCTGCTCGAAGTGTGGAATCAGGCGTTCCAGCAGAGCTTTCTGCGCCACGGCGTCTTTATCGCCGCCTTTGGCAATACGGGTGATGCGCTGCAGCTGTTTTTCACAGGATTCGAGATCGGCGAGTACCAGTTCGGTATTAATGATGTCGATATCATCGGCCGGGCTGACGCGGTTGGCCACATGGATAACGTTATCGTCTTCAAAGCAACGAACCACGTGGGCAATGGCATCAGTTTCACGGATGTTGGCCAGAAACTGGTTGCCCAGGCCTTCACCTTTGGAAGCACCAGCAACCAGGCCTGCGATGTCCACAAATTCCATCGACGTTGGTACTACGCGCTCAGGCTTCACAATTTCGGCCAGTTCGTCGAGGCGTTTGTCAGGCATGGCAACCACACCGGAGTTGGGTTCAATCGTACAGAACGGGAAGTTCTCGGCGGCAATGCCGGATTTGGTCAGCGCATTGAACAGTGTGGATTTGCCGACGTTGGGTAAGCCAACGATACCGCATTTAAAGCCCATAAAAATATCCTGTGATCCGTACTGCTGTCGCAACAGCGTTAAAATTTGGCGGGTATTTTACCCTTTAAATGAATGAAGTCGATTCATGGCTTTGGCCAGGTCGCCGCTGATGGCATCCGGCAGTACGCGCAGCGCTTCATCAATGGCGGCATCAATGGCCTGCTGATCGCTTTTGCTGGCCCGGCCCAACACATGGCCGGTGACCTGAGATTTGTCACCGGGATGACCAATGCCAATACGCAGACGATGAAAATTCTGGTTGTTGCCAAGCTTGCTGATGATGTCGCGTAAGCCGTTCTGGCCACCATGACCACCGCCAAATTTGAATTTGGCCGTACCCGCTGGCAGGTCCAGTTCATCGTGAACCACCAGAATCTGTTCTGGTTTCAGCTTATAGAAATTCGCCAGTGCCTGTACGGCCTGTCCGCTGAGGTTCATAAACGTTGTGGGAATTAACAGCCAGCATTCCTGTCCGCCCAGGCGTCCTTTGCCGGCACGACCTGAAAACTTTTTTTCCGGACTGAGGCTGATGCGTTCGCTTTGCGCCAGGCGTTCAACCAGCCAGGCACCAGCATTATGGCGGGTGTGTTCGTATTCGGCGCCGGGGTTGCCCAAGCCTACGATTAATTGAATAGAGTCAGACATGATGTCGATATCCAGACGATAAAGAATCACCAATAAAAAAGCGGGGACCAGCCCCGCTTTTTTGCTACAACAACCGGAATTACTCGGCGGCTGCTTCTTCTTCGCTGTCGCCGCCTTTAGGAGCGATAACAGTAACAACCGAAGTGTCGTGCTCTGGGCCATGGGACAGAGCCAGTGACTCAACGCCTTTTGGCAGCTTCAGATCAGACAGGTGAACAACGGAACCGGCTTCAACGTTGGCCAGATCAACTTCGATGAACTCTGGCAGGTCGCCAGCGTTACAGATGATGTCCAGGCTGGTCAGCTGGTGAGCAATTTTGCCACCGCCAGTCTTCACGCCTACACAGCTTTCTTCGTTCAGGAAGTGCAGAGGTACGTGAGCTTTGATTTTGGTGGTTTTGCTTACGCGCAGGAAGTCAGCGTGCCAGATCATCGCTTTGGATGGGTGACGCTGCAGATCTTTCAGAACAACCTGTTCGGTTTTTTCGCCGATGGTCAGGGTGATCACGCTGCTGTAGAACGCTTCGTTTTCCAGTACTTTGTTCAGCTCGTTAGCTTTCAGAACGATCGCTTGTGGCTTGCGGTCGTTACCACCGGCTTTACCACCGTAAACGATGGCTGGTACGGCGTTTTCGCGACGCAGGCGGCGGCTCGCACCTTTCCCCGCATCTTCGCGAAGTTCAGCTGACAGATTAAATTCTGACATGGGTATTTCCTCATGGTTTTGACATAAAAAGCCGTTTGAGCTTGCGACCAGCTCAAACGGCCTGAAAAATCGTTTATTGTGCTGTTATTGCGACTTAACGAAACATCGCACTGATGGATTCTTCGTTATTCACACGGCGTACAGCTTCAGCCAGCAAACCAGCAATGGTCAGTTGGCGGATGCGGCCGATTGACTTGGCGGCTTCAGACAGCGGGATGGTGTCGGTAACTACCAATTCATCCAGCTCAGCACTTGCCAGACGCTCAACAGCGGGCCCGGATAGTACAGGATGTGTACAGTAGGCGACAACTTTTTTCGCACCAAACTCTTTCAGAGCTTTGGCTGCGTGGCACAGAGTGCCGGCGGTATCGACCATGTCGTCGACCAGTACACAGGTACGGCCAGAAACATCACCGATAATATGCATAACTTCAGAAACGTTGGCTTTCGGGCGACGTTTGTCGATGATTGCGAGGTCAACATTCAGCTGTTTGGCGATTGCGCGGGCACGAACAACACCGCCGATGTCCGGAGACACAACAATCAGATCTTCGTAAGCCTGACGCTCAAGATCGTCAATCAGTACCGGCGAGCCGTAGACGTTATCAACAGGAACATCAAAGAAGCCCTGGATCTGGTCGGCGTGCAGATCAACCGTCAGTACGCGGTCGATGCCAGCGGTGGACATCATGTCGGCGACAGCGCGGGCACTGATAGGCACACGGGCTGAGCGTGGACGACGATCCTGGCGGGCATAACCGAAGTAAGGAACAACCGCAGTAATACGGCTTGCAGAGGCGCGACGCAGACCGTCGGCCATCAGCAGAATTTCCATCAGATTATCATTGGTCGGTGCGCAGGTCGGCTGGATGATGAACACATCTTTACCGCGCACGTTCTCATTGATTTCGATGGTAATTTCACCATCACTGAATTTGCCAACAGTGGCTTCGCCAAGGGGAATATCAAGACGCTCAACAACGAGCTTTGCCAGTTCCGGGTTAGCGTTACCGGTAAAAACCATCAACTTAGACACGGTTGTCCCCTTTGATGCAATTATTCAATAATGGAAGAAAAGAGAATTGGCTGAGGTGGCAGGACTCGAACCTGCGAATGACGGGATCAAAACCCGTTGCCTTACCACTTGGCGACACCCCAACAACTTTTAAGACGGTCTGAATAATACCTTATGTGCAGGTGATTGGTTAACACCCTTAGCCACAAAGGCTACATACTCAGCCGGTAACTGCTCAGAAACACTGATGGCTTCTGCTTCAGAACCGAAGCTTGAAAATATGCAAGCTCCAGTGCCCGTCATCCTAGCAAGATTAAATTTATTTAGCAAATTCAATGTGTTACCAACTTCTGGATACAGCATCGAAACTATTGCCTGGCAGTCATTTCTGCCCCCTTGCTTCAGCGCGGTGCGAATATTAATGGGGTCCGTATCCCTTGTCAAACCCTTATGTGAAAAAATTTTTCCTGTATTAACATGGACTTGCGGGCACACCACCAGATACCAGGGTTCGGCAAGCTCTGGCACCGGGGTAAGTATCTCCCCCACACCTTCGGCAAAGGCGGCTTCACCCCGCACAAACACTGGCACATCGGCTCCAAGGCTCAGGCCAAGGGTGGCCAGTTCGTCGAGAGACAGTTGCAGATTCCACAGTTGATTCAGTGCCAGCAGGGTGGTGGCTGCATCAGAGCTTCCACCGCCAAGACCGCCCCCCATGGGCAGTTTTTTATCCAGGCGGATATCGGCACCCAGTGTTTTTCCGGATGTTTTTTCTGATTTTTTTTGCAACAGACGGGCGGCGCGGATGATGAGATTGTCTTCGAAGCTGACACCTTCAATGGCAGGAGTCAGTGTCAGCTCGCCATCGTTGCGCAACCGGAAGTGCAGGTCGTCGCCATGGTCGATAAATTGAAACAGGGTCTGCAGGTTGTGATAGCCGTCATCACGGCGGCCGGTGATGTGCAGCATCAGATTCAGTTTGGCGGGGGCGGGTACACTCAGCCAGTTGCCGCCGGCAGGCAGTTCAGCCATTAACAGTCCACTCTTTGATCGAAAATACAAAACGGAAATCGTGGCCTGATATTTTAATCAGGCCGGGCAGCCAGTAATCACCATGTTGCTGGTAGCGTGAGTAGCGGATATCCCAGCCGTGTTGTTGCAGGCGGTTTAGCAGGCCGTTCTCGTCATATTCGCTGCTGGCGCTGGCATTAGGGCTGGGCTGACCTTTAACCCAATAGCGGATATCGGTCACCGGGAAATTCCAGCCCATGTGGGCCAGCATCAGTTGCTCGGGGGTGCGCGCCCGTTGTGGTTTGTCCCAGCCGGGTAAGGTGAGCTCAGCCTGGCGTGCGTTGCCTTGCAGGCGCGAAGCGCCGGAACCAAACGGTCCGGAGATAAACAGGTCGTAACGCTGTTTGTCCTGTTCCCAGGTTAAATAGCCGGTAACGCTGTCATCCGGAGATGTAACCGATAGTTTGCCCCGCACCTGCCACTGCTGCAGGTTATTGAGGCTGCTTTGCAGGCCTTGTTTGCCACCTTCGGGCTGGGGCAGCAGGCTGCTGCAACCGCTGAGCAGGCTCAGCAGAAGCAGTGTGGTCAACGTGGTTTTGATGGTCATGGCGGGCTTATCAGTGTTGGCTGAGAGTTTCCGGATCAATATCCAGACGCTGCAGGGTGCGCAGAATAATCTCACTGTCCGGGGTTTGTTCCAGTCCTTGCTGCCAGATATGGCGGGCTTCACTCTGATCACCACTGAGCCATAACAGTTCACCGTAATGGGCGGCAATTTCGTGGTCTTTCATCATGTCGAAAGCCTTTTTCAGTAGTGGGCGTGCCTGTTCCAGGTTCCCCATACGGAAGTAGATCCAGCCCAGGCTGTCGATAACCGCCGGATTATCCGGGGTCAGTTCCAGGGCGCGTTCGATTAACGGCAGCGCTTCGGCCCAGCGATCGGTGCGGTCGGCGAGGGTATAGCCCAGAGCGTTCAGCGCTTCGGCGTGGTCCGGTCTGAGGCGGATAACTGTGCGCAGATCCTGTTCCAGTTTATTCAGATCGCCGAGACGTTCAGCCAGCATGGCGCGGGTGTAAAGAAGATTGAGATCTTCCGGTGCCACGCTCAGAGCCTGGCTGATGAGTACCATGGCGTCTTCCGGTTGTCCGGCAGCCGATAGCAGGTCGACTTCTATGCGTACCAGTTCGCTGGATTGTTGAGGGAAGTCGCCGCGCAGGTCATTCAGATAGCTGCGTGCCGCATCGATGCCCTGGGTTTCATTCAGCAGATAAGACGCTTTAAGGTGGGCTGCAAGAAACTCGCGGCCACTGTTCACCTGCGCATATTGCTCAATCGCTGTGTCGAAATCTTCTTCCTCCTGGGCAATTTTACCCAGATAGAAATGCGCTTCGTCGGTATGCGCTTGGCTCGCTAACAGTTGATACAAGTGCTCTCGCGCCTCTTCACGCTGGCCGAGTTCTTCTTCCAGCAGAGCGAGGGACAGCAGAATGGCAGAATCTTCCGGGAAGTTTTTGTGCAGCGCGGCAAAAGCATCGCGGGCGCTGTCCATTTTTTGCTGCTCCAGCAGAATGCGGGCGCGCAGAACCTGGACGCCTTTGTGCTCGGGGTAGTCGTCATGAACATCTTCGAGCCAGTCAATGGCGTCATCAGAGCGCTGCAGCAGCACCAGAATGCGGGCTTTCTGCAGGGCGGCACTTAAGTACGCCGGATTGCGCTGCAGGGCTTCTTCGATGTGTTTCAGTGCTTCCGGATACAAGCGCAGATGCTGTTCCATAATCCCGCGGGCATACCAGACCGAAGGGTTTTCCGGGTATTTGTTGGTCAGAAGCTGAAACTGCGACAGCAATACCTGTTGTTGTTCCATCGGCAGCTGACCGGCATTGGCGGCCAGGTAGTCAAACTGACTGACGCCTGCCAGATCCTGCAAAATTTCCAGCTCTTTCAGTGCCTGGCTGAACTGACCTTGCTCCATCAGCAGTTGCGCAGCGGCCTGATGGGCGGCGGGATTTTCAGGTTCTTCTTCCAGCCAGATCGAAACGGCTTCGGCTGCGTGAGAGTCGCTGCCAACGTATTGGGCAATGCGTGCGGCGCGTTCGGCAATGGCCGGATCGCGGGTCGTACGTGCCTGATCCATATAGTTGTAGAGCGAAATATCAAAGCGCTGGCGCTGTCCAGCCATTTCCGCAACCAGCAGGGAATACAGTGTTGCAGCCGGAATCGGGCGATATACCGGCTCGGCCAGGGTGTCTGTTGGTGAGCGGGTTTGATAATGAATATTTTGCTGGGATTGATTATCCGCCGGTGCCGTTTGCTGCACCTGTGGTGAGGCTGATTGGCCGAAACTGGCACACCCCGGGAGGACGATGACGGCCGAAAACAGCGGCGCCAGCCACAGACCCGTGCGCAACACAGCAGACAAAGATGGGCGGTCAGACGGGGTACGGCGGGACTCGCGGATGTAAAAAAACATATAAAGAGAAGACCTGATGATTCGGATGCCAATAGGAGATAGCGCATGCTATTTAGGGTCAGATAGCGATTTAAGTCAAAGATTTCAGCGGCAAAGCCGCGGCCAGATGTTTATAATCCCCGCTTTTGCACAGCCGCCACCTGTTGTGATGCGCAGATGTACTGAGAAGTTGCAGTACTGACTGACGTATTCCGGCAGGTCAGGCACTCTGCCGGCGACAATGGTTGCCGGTACAGGTTGAAAGCGGGAGCAGCGTCAGTCGACATGGGTATTTGGGCACTGGGGATTAACCATAAAACAGCACCGGTTGCTGTGCGTGAACGTGTAGCCTTCGATCCGGCGTCGATGTCGGACGTGTTGAGCGAAGTGCAGGCGCTTGATCCGGTGTCTGAGGTAGTGATCCTGTCGACCTGCAACCGCACCGAAATATATTGCTCTGCCGATGAGTTGCATGAAGACGTTATCGTCGACTGGCTGGCCCGTCATCATGACATTGACCGCCGCGACCTTGATTCCGCGCTCTACTGCTTGACCAGTGAGCAGGCCGTACAACACACCATGCGCGTTGCCAGTGGCCTGGATTCGCTGGTGCTGGGCGAGCCGCAGATTCTCGGTCAAATGAAATCCGCTTTTGCGGTCGCGCAGGAAGCCGGTACCGTAGGCTCCGAACTCGGCCGCTTGTTCCGCCAGACCTTTTCCATTGCCAAACGCGTACGTACCGACACGGCTATCGGCGAGAACCCGGTGTCGGTCGCCTTTGCGGCGGTGCGTATGGCGCAGCATATTTTTGCCGATATGGCCAACAGCCGTGCGCTGCTGATTGGTGCCGGGGAAACCATCGAACTGGTTGCCCGTCATCTGTATCAGGCCGGAGTGCGCGACATTATTGTCGCCAACCGTACTCTGGCGCGGGCGCAGAATCTGGCGCAGGAGTTTCATGCCGAAGCGGTGCTGTTGGAAGATATTCCGAATGTACTGTCCCGCGCCGATATCGTGATTTCCTCCACCGCCAGTCCATTGCCGATTCTGGGCAAGGGCATGGTGGAAAAAGCGCTGAAAAAGTGCCGCCATAAACCGATGTTTATGGTCGATATTGCGGTGCCGCGCGATATTGAAGAAGAAGTCGGCGAGCTGTCGGATGTCTACCTCTACTCGGTGGATGATCTGCGCAGCATCATCGAAGAAAACGTGCGTTCGCGTGAAGACGCTGCGCGTCAGGCCGAAGAGCTGATTCTCTCCGGTGTTGACCATTTTATGCGCGAGCTGAAAGCGCTGGATGCGGTGCAGACCCTCACCGACCTGCGCAGCAGCATTGATGTGCTGCGTGAAGAGCAGCTCAGCAAAGCGCTTAAACAACTTGAAAACGGTGCCGATGCGGAAAAAGTGTTGCGCCAGTTTGCCCATACCTTCAGCAATAAGGTGCTGCATGCACCGACCACTGCGCTGCGCAAAGCCGGTGCTGAAGGCCGTCTGGAAGTGCTCGACTGGACCCGCGAACTGTTCAGCCTGAACAGCCATCCGGCGCCATCCTCCTCTGCTGATACCGAATAAACCATGAAAAGCTCGATTCTTAATAAACTCGAACACCTGCGCGATCGTTATGAAGAGGTCGGACACCTGTTGTCTGAGCCGGATGCCGCCAACGACCAGGACCGTTTCCGCAAGCTGTCGAAGGAATACGCCGATCTCGAAGTGATTGCCCAGACCTACAGCGATTATGAGCAGGCCGGCGCCGATCTGGCCGAAGCCAAAGCGCTGGCCGCCGACCCCGATCCGGACATGCGCGCCATGGGGGAGGAAGAAGAGCAGGCCGCCAGCGAACGCCTTGAGCAGCTGGCCGCTGAGCTGGAAATTCTGCTGTTACCGAAAGATCCGGACGACAGCCGCAACGTGATGGTCGAAATCCGTGCCGGTACCGGTGGTGACGAAGCCGCGATTTTTGCCGGTGATCTGTACCGTATGTACACCCGCTTTGCTGAAACGCTGGGCTGGCGCACCGAATTAATGAGCGCCAGCGAAGGCGAGCATGGCGGTTTTAAAGAGGTGATTACCCGCATCTCTGGCACCGATGTGTATTCGCGGCTGAAGTTTGAATCCGGCGTTCATCGTGTGCAGCGCGTCCCGGAAACAGAAAGCCAGGGCCGTATTCATACCTCCGCCTGTACTGTGGCGGTGATGCCTGAAGTCGACAGCGAAGAAGAGATCGACATCAACAAGAACGATCTGCGCATCGACACCTTCCGCGCCTCCGGTGCCGGTGGTCAGCACATTAACAAAACCGACTCGGCTATTCGTGTAACGCACTTACCCACCGGTCTGGTGGTGGAGTGTCAGGACGAGCGTTCGCAGCATAAAAACCGCGCTAAGGCGCTGGCGGTATTGGCCACGCGTCTGCGTGATGCGCAGCGTCAGGCGGCCCATGCCGAACAGGCGGCGACGCGTAAAAGTCTGGTCGGCTCCGGCGATCGTTCTGAACGTATCCGCACCTATAACTATCCGCAGGGGCGGGTGACGGATCACCGTATCAACCTGACGCTGTATAAGCTTGATGAAATTGTGCAGGGCGATCTGACCCCGGTGATTGAGCCGTTAATCCGCGAGCATCAGGCAAACCTGCTGGCCGAGATGGCAGGCGGCTGATGATCTCTGGTCCGGCATCCGTACTGAGCATTGAAGCCTGGTTGGCAGAAGCGCGGACGCAGCTTGAAGCCGGCTCTGACAGTGCCCGTCTGGATGCCGAATTGCTGCTCGCCCATGTACTGCAGCAGAGCCGTACCTGGCTTTACACCTGGTCTGACCGGTTATTGAGCGCAGAGCAGCAACAGGCGGCGGATGCCTTACTGGCGCGGCGGCTGGCCGGTGAGCCGGTGGCCTATCTGCTGGGCGAACGGGATTTCTGGTCGCTCAGCCTGAATGTGAACCCATCAACCTTAATTCCGCGGCCCGATACCGAAACTCTGGTGGAGTGGGCGCTGGAATTACCCTTGCCGGCCAACAGCCGGGTGCTCGATTTAGGTACAGGCACTGGGGCGATTGCTTTGGCGCTGGCCTCTGAACAACCTTCGTGGCAGGTATCCGGTGTTGATTTTAATGCCGATGCGGTGGCGCTGGCGCAGGCGAATGCGGCTCGTAATCAGCTTGCGCGTGTCAGTTTTATGCAGTCGGACTGGTACAGCGCCGTCAGCGGCGATTTCGATCTGATCGTCAGCAATCCCCCTTATATCGATGAAGACGATGAACACCTCGCGCAGGGTGATGTGCGCTTTGAACCACGCTCGGCGCTGGTGGCTGATAACCATGGCCTGAGTGATCTGGCGCTGATTATTGACCGTGCGCCGGGTTTCTTGCGCGCCAATGGCTGGCTGTTGCTGGAGCACGGTTATCAGCAGGCCGATGCGGTGTGTGAGTTATTGCGCGCCCGCGGTTTTGCTGAGGTAAGCAATCGCCGCGACCTTGGTGGCCAGCCACGCATCAGTGGTGGCCGCTGGCCGCAGCAGGTGATGGGATAAATGATGAACGATCAGCAATTACTGCGTTACTCGCGCCATCTTCTGTTACCGCAGCTGGATATTGACGGGCAGCAGGCGCTGCTCGATGCCCATGTGATGATTATCGGTCTCGGCGGTCTTGGCTGCCCGGTGCTGCAGTATCTGGCGGCCAGCGGTGTTGGTCGGCTCAGTCTGGTCGACGATGATCGTGTTGAACTGTCGAATCTGCAGCGTCAGACCGCTCACGGTAGTGCTGATATCGGCCTGCTGAAAGTTGAATCTGCTGCTGCTGAAGTGCAGCGGTTAAACCCGGATGTGCAAGTAGTTACTCACGCTGTGCGGGCCGATGCTGACTGGCTGATGGCGCAGTTGTCCGCTGTGGGTGATGCGCAGGAAGAGCGGGTAAAAGTGGATCTGGTCATCGACTGCAGTGATAACAGCAAGGTGCGCTATGACCTCAATCGCGCCTGTATCGCGCACTCGGTGCCCTGGGTGTCGGGTGCTGCGGTTGGGCTGAATGGTCAGATCTCGCTGTTTGATCCACGTCAGACGGATGCCCCCTGTTATCGCTGTCTCTATCCCAGTCTGGATAATCAGCAGCTCAGCTGTGCCGAAAGCGGGGTTTTGTCACCGCTGGTCGGGATTATCGGCGCCATGCAGGCACTGGAAGCACTGAAAGTGTTGGCGGGCATTGGCGAAAGCCTGAGTGGCCGCCTGCTGACCTTCGATGCTTTGCAGGGCGAGTGGCGGCGCTGGGGCATCAGCCGCAATCCTTCCTGCTCCGACTGCCAGAACTGACGCTTCCGTCCGACAAATCTGTCATCCTGTGTTTTTTAGTATTGCTTTCTGCGCTGGTCGCTACCTGAGGCAGCGGTTGAAATTCTCTGTGAATTCAATCGCTTTGCGCAATTAATTCTACTTTATGCTTATGTAGTAATATTTGGCCTCTGTTTTGCTCCTTATCTGTCACTTCGACAATAACAAGCATGAGGCAGACTATGGCCAGAGTTATCGTATTAGGTGCCGGTACCGGTGGTATGGCAGGCGCGTATGAAATCCGCGAAATCCTGAACAAGGAGCATCAGGTTACGGTCATCAACGAACGGGAAGACTTCCAGTTTGTTCCCTCCAACCCCTGGATTGCAGTTGGCTGGCGCGAGCGGCCGGAAATCAGTTTTCCTATCCGCCAGTATCTGGAAAAGAAAGGCATTGAGTTCATTGCCTCGGCCGTGATTACCATTGATCCGAAAACAAACCAGCTGACGTTAGCCAATGGCGATGTAGAAGCCTATGACTATCTGGTGATCTGCACCGGCCCGAAACTGAACTTTGCCGCAGTTGAGGGCGCTGGCCCTCATGGCGGTTTTACCCAATCGGTGTGTTCACTGGATCATGCCGAAACCTGTTATGACAATGTTAAAGCCATGATTGCCGAACCGGGCGCGGCGATTGTCGGTGCCATGCCGGGCGCTTCCTGTTTTGGTCCGGCTTATGAGTACGCCTTTATTCTTGATAAAGAACTGCGTAACAAAAAAGTCCGTGACCGTATCCCCATGACCTATGTCACCAGCGAACCTTATATTGGTCATCTGGGCTTGGGCGGTGTGGGGGATTCCAAATCGATGCTGGAAAGCGAGTTGCGTAACCGTCACATCAAGTGGATCACCAATGCCAAGGTGACCAAAGTTGCTGACGGCATGATGTATGTCGATGAGATGAACGACGATGGTTCGCTGAAAAAACAGCACGAGTTGCCGTTTAAGCATTCCATGATGTTGCCATCGTTTGCTGGGGTTGATCCGGTGGCAGCGGTGGAAGGTCTGGTGAACCCGAAAGGTTTTGTCATCATCGATGAATTCCAGCGCAACCCAACCTACAAAAATATTTTCTCAGCGGGTGTGTGTGTTGCCATTCCACCGGTAGAAGAAACGCCGGTTCCGACCGGTACGCCGAAAACCGGTTATATGATCGAATCCATGATGACTGCGATTGCGCATAATCTGGCGGCTGACCTGGATGGCAAAGGTGAAGCCAATGCCCGCGGGACCTGGAATGCAATCTGTCTGGCGGATATGGGAGACACTGGTGCGGCCTTTGTCGCCATACCGCAGATTCCGCCACGTAACGTTACCTGGTTCAAAAAAGGTAAGTGGGTACACCTGGCGAAAATTGCTTTTGAAAAATATTTCATTCGTAAAATGAAAACCGGCTCCAGTGAACCGATTTATGAAAAATACACATTAAAAGCACTGGGTATCAACCGTCTAAAGGATGAGTAAGCAAACAATACCCCAGGGCACCTCTGAATCATGCGGTGCCCGCAGGGCGTTGGCTGCAAAGCGCTTTGACGGTATGTTGTCGATTTTATAAAGCACTCGCCATTCACTTCAATCGACGCCTTGTCAAAAGCACTCTGCAGCACTCACGCGTAGCGGCGCAGAATTATTCACAGTTGCCTCAGATTAAACTCATTAATTTTGGGGGGCAGAGAATTAAATAAATAGTGTCTCTGTTATATAGCGATCTGGCTTATATTGGCCAGATCGCTAACACACTCCGGTTAATATCTGTACATCCAAAAGTATAGTTTTGAATATACGTCTTTTGATTTAGTAAATATTCTTTATATTAATATGGACTTATATTCTGCACTGCGTTGATTTTCGCTGCTCTGTAGATCATGCTGCCGATATATCAAGGAAATCGGACGAGATTCAGGCTATGGATACGGCACTACGGCAACGCAATGTTCAGGCAACATTATTGTCAGAAGATCATAATTCTGAGCAAACATTTTTATATCATCCTTCGTTATTAGCCTCTCTTAATCAGCAATTACGAACCTCACTGACGTCTGTCAGTAGCGAGTCAGAAAAAAACTGGCCTGAGCGTATAAGTAATGTCTTATTAAATAGTGTTAGCCAGGTCGTCAGTAATTCTTCTGATATTAATTTATTTCAGCAATGTTTTCAGGAGCTTGCAGGTTTTTATTGTTCTCTGGATATTCCTGCACCATTACGCCAGCGACAATTTATTAATAATAATGGCTTAGTTATGTCGCCGGACTATGCGATTCGTACGGTATTGGACAGTGCCCGTGTCGGAACTTTCTGGCAGGCGCTGAGCAGTATTTTACCGCAGTACGCCGAGCGTGAGTGTCATCTGGTATATCCGGCCTGTGGCCCCTTTGCACCATTGTTGTTACCGGTTTTGCATTATTTGCGTGAACAGCAACTATTGCTGGAAAATTTGCAGGTCACATTAATCGACATTCATCCGGCAGCGATTCAAAGCCTGACCGCGCTGGTTGCAAGTTTGCAGCTTCAGGAGATGGTAAAGGTTCTGCATCAGGATGCCTGTGACTACCAGGCAGAGAATGGCAGTGTTGATATTTTGCTGGTGGAAGCCATGCAGCACGGTCTTAGCCGTGAAGGGCACCTGAATATTTGCCAGCATTTTGCTCCGCTACTGGCTGAAGATTCCTTGTTATTACCGGAAAAAATCAGCATCCGCGCAGTGCTGACACAGGCAGATGATGAATTCCCGGCCAAACCACGGGCGGCGGGCGAAAGAAATACTCAGCGTGTTGATATTGGTCCTGTGCTGGAGTTGAGCCGCGAAAGTCTGCGGCAGCTGGATCTTGTCCGCCTGAATGATGGCAGCGAGCTTATCCGCTGTCAGCAGGTTCAGGTGCCCGCCGATTTAGATACGACCATTGAACATATTCTGCTGCTCACTACCGAGATGCAGGTTTATCAGGATCTTTCTGTCACAGAGTACGCTTCTGGTATCACCCATCCGTTGCCGGATCTGAGTGTCTGCATTGGTTTTGAACCACATAATCCACAGCCTGGTGATTTACTGATAAAACCGGGCGACAGCATTCTTTTTTATTACCGCAAACAAGGACTTCCCGGTTTTCTGCCGGTGTATGTGGAGCCTGCATGAAACTGATTATTGCCACTCAAACCAGTCTGGCATTGCCACTCATTCAGGATCTTTATGCCCGTCAGCAATTGGCGGCGGTATGGCTGTACGATGTAACCGGAGAAGACAGCCGGCAGCTGGCAGCACAATGCGCAATGCTGGGTATCGGGGTTCAGGTTATGGATCCGGAAAAGCCCGAAGCGTTACTTCAGCATCAGAGCGTACAGCAGGCTGATGCCATCGTTTCCTGCTATTTATCCTTTTTATTTCCACCGGCGATGGTGCAGGCTCTGCAAGGTAAACTTCTTAATATTCACGCCAGTGATTTACCACAATGGCGTGGTGCTGATCCGCTGTTCTGGCAGATTGGTGAAGGCGCTGAGAGTGGTTGTCTTACGCTGCATCAGATTGCTGAACAGGCCGATACCGGTGATATTCTTTATCAACAAATGTTCAATATTCATCCGTACGATACTCACCAGAGTCTGAATATTTCTTTGTCGCAATACATGCCATTGTTTATCGGCCAGTGGCTGTCTGCCGGCGGAATGGATTGTAAACCGCAGCCTCAGCGTAAATTTCAGAGTGAAGATAAACCAGCTCCACGCCCTGATATCAAATCTACCGGTATTAACTGGCAGCAGCAGGGGTGCCTCGACATTTTTCATCTTGCCCGTGCCTGTAACCCACAGTTGGGTGGCGCGGCTTTCAGTTTTAATCAGGATGTTCTTTACCTGCTGGAGGCTACTCCGGTTGAGCATCCACGTTATGGATTAGCCGCAGGAACTATTGTGCACATCGGTGAACCGGAAGGTTTATTGGTAGCTTGTCATGATGGCGTTCTGCGTCTGGATATTATTTATCTTGCCGCTGGTATTTTCAGCGGGTTGCGTTTTGCTGAGCGTTATCAGCTTCAGGTCGGACAAAGCTTTGATAGTTATCCAATAACAAAACGGGAGAAGCTGGATGGAAGGAACAATAGCCAATATAACGAACTTTGCCGGTAATTTTGCCCCCAGAAACTGGTCTTTCTGCCAGGGGCAATTACTGGCGATCAGCCAATATGATGCTCTGTTTTCACTGCTTGGTACGAGCTACGGTGGTGATGGGCGCACAAGTTTTGCCTTGCCAAACCTGGCTGGTCGAACATCCATGGGAACCGGGCATGGTCCGGGTTTAAAAGATCGCAGAATTGGTGCTCAGACAGGTTCAGAGACTGTGTCACTTACCCTTGCCCATATGCCATCACACAATCATCCGGTGCGAGTGGATCACGCCGGGCATATCGAAATTCCGGTTAACACTGCGACGGGAAGTGCCGACGAAGCGAACCCGGGCAGTGGCGTACTGGCAAACAGCGGTGGCGATGTTTATGCCAGCTCCGCAAGTCTGAACGCTGTTTATTCCGGCAGCCCGCTGGCGGTTAATGGTTTTGAAGCCGTGGCGACCAATACCGGAGAAGGGAAGGAGTTTAATAATATGCAGCCTTCACTGGCCTTGCCCGCCATTATTTGTATGTTTGGTATTTACCCATCCCGAAGCTAATAAAGGAGAATAAAAATGGAAGGAACAATTGCAACCGTTACTCAGTTTGGCGCTAACTGGGCACCACGTACCTGGTCGCTTTGTGCGGGCCAGTTACTTGCTATTTCAAGTAATACTTCGTTGTTTTCTATTATCGGCACTATGTACGGTGGCGATGGCCGGACGACATTTGCTTTACCGGATCTGCGCGGTCGTTGTGCGCTGGGTACCGGTGCAGGTCCTGGTCTGACGCCGCGTGCAGCTGGGCAGCACTTTGGTACCGAAACGGTAACCCTTACCAGTCTGAACCTGCCTTCTCATAACCATGCGGTGATTGTGCAAAGTGCCGGTCATGTTGCGGTGCCTGTTAATACTGAAACGGGTTCAGCAGATGAAGTGAGTCCAGGGGCCGGCGTTCTCACTAATAGTGGTGGTGATGTTTATGCCAGTGCACCGACAGCCAACGCTATGTACTCAGGTAGTCCGATGCCTGTTGCTGGCCTGCAGGTAGAAACCGGTTTAATGGGCGGCAATCAGTCGTTCAATAATATGCAGCCATCGCTGGCAATCAGCTACATCATCTGTACACAAGGGATATTTCCTTCGCGCAGTTGATAAATACCGGGCCGGTAAACCGGTCCGGTATTTTTTGCACTTAAGGAAATCTGAATAACGAATGGAGATTGGTATGAAGCAATTTTTATTTTTACTGTTTTTTTTGCCGTTAGTTGCTTCAGCCGCAACCCAGGATGGTGTAATTAATTCTCCGGGGGATGTTGCGATCCTGGCGTACAATGGTTATGACGCTGGTCCTCCTATTACTTATAACGATGGGCTGGCTTTTTTATTGATCGATGACTGCCCAGATGGTACTGCGCTAACCGTCACGGACGCACCGTGGGATGGTTCAGGGTTTAGTACTGTGGAAGGGGATTTAACCTGGACCAATAATACCGGCAGTACGCTTACCAGAGGTACTGTTATTAAAATTACCAATGCTTCAGATGATCCTAACACTCTCCCTCGTATCGCAGTCAATATTGGCAGTGTTGTAGAAAGTGATACCGGTTTTAATATGACCGGTGGTGATCAGCTTTATATCTATACCGGAACCCGGGCCGCACCAGGCGTTTTTCTGACTTTTTATGGTGACGAAAGCACTCTTGGTAATGGAGATTCAGCAACTATTTTAGGTACTTCGCTTGTCAGCGGACAAACTGCCTTGCTTAATATCTCAGAGGGCTATTACGATACAGCTAAAGGATCAGCGGTATGTAATTCCACGCTTAGCGATTGTTTAACGCAAATATATAACAGTTCAAACTGGACGTTCTCTAATAATCCAAGCTACCCCAGCAATCTTCCGGATACTTTTACCGGTTCGGTATTTGTTATCAATAACGCTCCAACAGCAGCAGGCTTCACTGCGAGTCCGATTTATCAGGGAACATCTTATGCTTTTTCAACGGCGAATTTTTCCTACTCTGACACTGATGGTGATCCTTTAGATCATGTTCGTATCGTCACGGTTCCCGGGCAGGGTAGTCTGTGGGTCGATAGCGATGGCAGTGGCACAATTAACGGTGGCGAATCTGCGCTGACAAATGGATCGCAGGTCAGCAAAGCCGATCTTGATGCCGGTTACCTTAAATATCTGAACACGACCGGTTCATCTTCCAGTTTCACTTTTGATGTTAATGATGGTACGGCCTACAGTGCGTCCGCTTATACCGCTACGCTGACAGTGACTGCCTATCCGACTATTACTCTGTCAGCCAGCAGCACAAGTCCGGCAGAATCGGTAGGGAGCGTTAACTTAACGGCGACGGCCAGCCATTCCTTTAACCAGAATATTACGGTTAACCTGAGCTACTCCGGAACAGCAACCAGTGGTGTTGACTATAGCCAGATCAGCAGTCTTATTATTACCACGGGAAATACGACAAAAACGTCAGCGCTGAGCATCAGCGAAGATGCAATCGAAGAAGTTAACGAAACAATTATTGTCGATATTTCGACCGTCAGTAATGGCACTGAATCCGGTGTACAGCAGCGGACAATAACCATTGTTGATAATGACCAGACAATTCCTTCCGTTGCTATATCCGGTGCCAGTGGCACCATCAATGCGCCATTTACCGCAACGTTTACGTTCAGCGAAGCGGTGAGCGGTATTACCGATAACAGCTACATCAGCGTCACTAATGCTTCTGTGAGTGCGTTTAATGCTGTCAGTGCTTCAGTATATACCGCGTTAATTACGCCGACTGCAGACGGCGCAGTAACGGTCGATGTTGCTGGTGCTGTTGCCCAGGATGCTGCGGGTAATAACAACACGGCAGCAACTCAGCTGGCGATTACTTATGATGCTACTGCACCGACGGTGATTATCAGTGGTGCCAGCGGCAGCATTAATGCCCCATTTACCGCAACTTTTACGTTCAGCGAAGCGGTGATCGGTATTATCGATAACAGCTACATTAGCGTCACTAATGCTTCTGTGAGTGCGTTCAGTGCGACCAGTGCATCGGTTTATACCGCATTAATAACGCCAACTGCAGACGGCGCAGTAACGGTCGATGTTGCTGGTGCTGTTGCCCAGGATGCTGCGGGTAATAACAACACGGCAGCAACTCAGCTGGCGGTTACTTATGATGCTACGGCTCCGACGGTCGTTGTCAGTGGTGCCAGTGGTACTATCGGCGCAGGCTTTACCGCCACCTTTACTTTCAGCGAAAACGTTACGGGTTTTATCGTGGGTGGTATTACGCTGACCAATGCCAGTGGCAGTAATTTCCAGGCGGTCAGTGGTTCGGTATATACCCTGGACATTACGCCATCAGCGTTCGGTTTAGTCACCGTCAGTGTGGCAGCGAATAAAGCCAGCGATGCTGCCGGAAATAACAATACTGCAGGTAGCCTGTCGGTGGATTATCAGAATATCAATACCGATGGATCGGTCACGATTTCCGGCCTGGCTGTAGAAAGTCTGACTTTGTTATCACAAGTGAACGATGCTGATGGTATTGACGATGCGACACTGACTTATCAATGGCGTAGTGGTGCGACTGCGGTAGGCAACAGTTCGTCTTATACCGTTGCAGCTGCCGATGTCGGTCAGCAGATTACTGTGCAAGTCACCTATACCGATAATCTCGGGCGCAATGAGAATCACACCTCAGCGGCCACGGCTACGGTGATCAGCTTGCAGCAATATTCCCTGAATACTATTTCTGGCTCAGCGGGTGGTGTTGCTGCGGACGATCTGACGCTGACACAGTATCGTGAGGCAGGACTGACCCAACCAAGTGATGACGATTTCAACCGTGTATTGCCTATTCTGAACAGCGCTATCGGCCGCTCTCAGGCAGCAGATACCGATACCCTGGTTGAACTGGAAGCACTGGTAGCCCTGATTATGGAAGCGCAGGACGATGACGGCGATGGTCTGCCGAACAGCCTTGAAGGGGATGTAACGATTGACCGTGATCGCGATGGCATTATCGACCGGGAAGATACCGACAGCGATCAGGACGGTCTGTCTGATCGGGTTGAGCTGGGCTTAGTACTTACCGACAGTGATGAAGATGGCATTATCGATTTCTTTGATGCCGATGCCGATCAGGATGGCAATGTCGATGATGGCCGTACCGACGATAACCTCGACGGTGCGGAAGACAGTCTGATGACCGTTGAAGGGTATCGTACAGCCAATGCTCTGGCAGATGCTGACAATGACGGCCTGTTGAATAGTCAGGATCTGGATTCCGATAACGATGGTATCGGCGATCTGATCGAAAACGGTTTGGCTGATGTTGATGGCAATCTGATGGTCGATGATGACCGCATTGAACTCGATGACAGTAACGACCTGATCGACGATAACAACGACGGTATCTTTAACTTCCTGCAGTTAAGCAGCAATGATATTCAGACCGATTTCTCACTCAGTGGTTTGCCGAAGCTGCTGGACGTTGATAAAGATGGCCGTATCGATAACACCGTGGATATGGATCATGATGGTCTGATGGATATTATCGACAATGCGGTCGGTGCCTTCGGTTCTCTGCCCGATATTGATGGTGATGGTATCCCGAACCATCTGGATGAAGATGATGACGGCGACGGTATTCCGGATGTGGTTGAAAATCCGCAAATGGGCTTCTTTACCGGTAAGGATGCCGATGCCGATGGTATTGATGATGGCGTCGACTACGACGTAAATGGCGATACCTTCGGCACCGACAGTAACGGCAATGGCGTACGTGATGACCGCGAGATGCCGGATTATGATAATGACGGCATCGCCGATCATCTGGACCCGGATTCTGACAATGACAACATCATTGATGGTGAAGACCCATCCATTAATACCGGTGACGATGTCACCACAGCCACCGGTGCTTTCGGCCCATGGATGCTGTTGCTGGTATTGATACTGGGTATGGCCGGGCGCTTATCAGGACGGTTGTCTGGAGGTGCGCGTGCATTGCTGCTGGCGGGGTTGCTCTGGGTGCCGCTGTCACAGGCGAACAGCGCATCTGCGACGGATGAGTTTTCCGCAGACAAGGTGCACTGGCTGCTGGCCTGGGGAGCTGGCTACAGCTGGCTTAATCCGGAGGTTCATAGTAGTAACAAAGTCACCGATGACGGCGGACTGGCAGGACATTTTGCTGTGGGTGTGCAACTGAATCATGCCTGGCAGGTACGTTATGAATACGGTATTCCGGGTACCGCTGAGGTGAACAGTGCACCGATTGAATACACAACCCACAGTTTGCAGGCGCAATACCGTATGCCACTTTATGGTCAGTGGAGCTGGATGCTGGGTGCCGGGTACGCACATATTGAAGCCGATGTGGCGTCGGGTTTTAACACCCGGCTGGAGAGTAAAGGTCAGCTGAGCCTGCAGGCCGGGGCCAGCTATCCGTTAGCCAACAACATCCGTGTTGGCGTACAGGCAACCCGTTATTCCGGTGATGTGCAGACACTGATGGTGGATTTCAGTCATCTGATTCCCTGATCACGGCATAGACATCCGCTATAAAAAACGGCCCGGACATGAGAATGTCCGGGCCGTTTTTTATGCGCAGCGTTTGTCGCAGCCAGAATGCTGTGTCCGGTTATTCTTCACCGAACAGCGAACAGTCGATCAGATCACACAGGCAGTGAATCACCAGCAGATGCACTTCCTGAATGCGCGCCGTGACATTGGCTGGCACCCGCACTTCCACGTCGTCACGGGTAATGAGTGAGGCCATGTGGCCACCGTCTTTACCGGTTAAGGCAACTACGGTCATATCCCGTTCGTGGGCCGCCTGAATGGCCTGCACCACGTTGGCGGAGTTACCGCTGGTGGAAATCGCCAGCAGTACGTCACCGGCATTCCCCAGAGCACGGATCTGCTTGGAGAAAATCTCGTTATAGCTGTAATCGTTGGCAATGGACGTCACGGTTGAGGAGTCGGTGGTCAGGGCAATGGCCGGCAGACTCGGACGCTCGCGCTCAAAGCGATTCAGCAGCTCAGAAGAAAAGTGCTGCGCATCGCCGGCGGAGCCGCCATTACCACAGGTTAGGATTTTTCCACCGCCGAGCAGGGCGTTAACCATGATCTGCGCTGCGCGCTCAATAAAGGGCGGCAGCTCTTCTGCTGCGTGGGTTTTGGTTTCGATACTGGCGCCAAAATGGCCGATGATCCGATCCTGCACAATAACGCTCCGGGAGTAACAGATGGGCCATCATAAATGAGCCATGAGACAAAACCAAATAACAGTGATTCTCAGAGAAATAATGTATCCAGTAGCGGATGAAGCCAGTGGCTGAAAACGGCCACCTGAGTGCAGAGTAGCGCAACCAACAACAGCCAGCCGTCGGCACTGCTTTGGCTGGCTGGCCGCTGTAACTCGTCTGTGCGCTGTTCTGATGTTGATTGAGCAGCTGGTTGTGCGGCATCCGCATTGGCTTGCAGTCGCTGCATAACGGCGGTGATTTCATCGGCCTGATAACCCTGACTGGCGGCATAAGCATCGCATAATTGTTCGCAGGCAAGATCGTACTGAGCACGCAATGCGCGGCGTGCCGTTGGCAGCCAGAGCACGGTCAGCCATTGCAGCAAGACTTTGCGCAAATTATCGCGCCGTATGACATGGCAGTATTCATGCTGCAGCACCAGCGACAACTCGCGGTGGTTCAGCTGCTGCTGCAAGGCGCTGGAAATATACACCCTGGGTCGCCATAACCCGGCACACCAGGCCAGCAGTAAAGGAGAGTGGATCAAACGGAAATCCGGAGTGTGGTGTGTATCGCTTAACGTGTGGCGAGCATCACTGCACGGGTCGCCTGCTGTCGAAAACAGATCAACGGTTGCCAGTCGCTTGCGACCCCGTTGCAGTTGCCGGTTCAGCAGCAGCACGGTAATAAGCAGGAGTGCGCTGATTGCCGCCGCCAGGATAGCTCCCGTCAGCGACGCAGAGCTGACATCCGGCACATGCGGTCCGCAGACATCACCATGGCAATGGGTGCTTTGCAGTGCGCCTGCCAGCTCAGGATTCATCAACAGGAACACAACCCAAAACGTCACCACCCAGGGCAGTAAGGCATACAGCATCAGCACACGGGTGTGCTGCTGTGGCGTTACCGTACGCACGGTTTTTTGCAACAGCGGCCATAACAGGGCCGCCAGCAATGACGAGGCACTCAAACTCAGTGCGCTGGCTAATGCAATATCGGCCAGTTCAGGAATCATGACTTCCGCCATTCGTGCTGTTGATCTCTGCGTTTGCGGTCGTGCTGTCCGGCTCATCGCTGAGCGCCTGATGCAGACGGTTACCCATGGCCGGGGCAACATCGGCTAAATAATCCATAAAGCCCGACACCATCGGCGCCATATCTCCGGCACTGAGATCGGCGGCGATATCGTGCAGCAGGTTGCTGATCAGATCGGTTTTATGCATGACCGCGGTATAAAAAAATGCCCGGCTTTCTTTGTGGCGCTGCAGCAGATCTTTGCGATGCAGGCGTTCGAGTGTGCTTTGTACCGTGCTGAGGGTGATGTCTTCCAGTAAAAAAGAATGCACCTGCTGGGCTGATAACGATCCCTGTTGCCAGAGCACTTCCAGAATGGCCAGTTCGCGTTTGCCCAGCGAAGGGGTGCGTGGCCGGACACCGGGCAGCTTCAGCCAGCGGGTTAAATCGGCTGCTCGTGTCATAAGGAAAATTTTATCCCTAACACCGAGCTGTTATCGGTATTGGTCAGTGCTGATAAGTTGCTGTTCATACGATGATATTTTCATTAATAAAGACCCGGCAGGCAATCATGCATCGCTGTCGGGCTGGCAGTTAAACGGACATTGAGGATAAAGATGAATATGCAGCCTGTAGGCCTTTTATTGCTGGGGTTACCTGTGCTTGCGCTGGCCCAGCAGACGCCGCTTGCGGACAACGCAGGGGCCGTTGAAATCAACGGTGCAGCCAAACTGGATAACCAGATCGTGACCGCCAGAGAAAAACTGCTGGGTGAGGCGATGTCGGCATCGCAGGGCTATGTCAGCGGTGAAGAAATTAACAGCCGGCCGTTGTTGCGCACCGGCGAAGTGCTGGAGCTTGTGCCCGGCTTAGTCGTCACCCAGCACAGCGGCAGCGGTAAAGCGAACCAGTATTTTCTGCGCGGCTTTAATCTCGATCACGGCACCGATTTCGCCACCTTTGTTGATGGTATGCCGGTCAATATGCGCACCCACGGCCACGGTCAGGGTTATACCGATCTTAATTTTATTATTCCGGAAAGCATTGGCTCGCTGAGTTATCAGAAGGGCAGTTACTACGCCGATGTCGGTGATTTCAGTGGTGCGGGCAGCGCGTCTGTGCAAACGGCTGATGCGTTTTCCCATGGGCTGGCGCAGCTGAGTCTGGGCGAAGATCACTATCGCCGTGCGGTGCTGCTCGACAGTCTGAGCAATGCCCAGGGCGACTGGTTGTATGCGCTGGAGCGCAATACCTACGATGGCCCCTGGAGTGATATCCGCGAAGATCTGGACAAAACCAGTGTGCTGCTCAAGCATCGCCGCGCAATGGCTGGTGGTAAGCTGAGCCTGTCCTTTATGGGCTACGACAACCAGTGGAACAGCGCCGACCAGATTCCGCAGCGTGCGGTCGACAGCGGCCTGATCGACGAGCTGGGTTCGTTGAACGACAGCGTGGGCGGCCAATCCAGCCGCTACAGCCTGAACGCCATCTGGCAGCGCGACGGTATTCAGGCCTCCGCTTATGCCATCCGTTACGACATGAATCTGTGGTCGGACTTTACCTACTACCTCGACGATGCCGCTAATGGCGACCAATTTGAACAGGTTGATGATCGTTGGATTTACGGCGGTCAGCTCAGCTATCTCTGGCATTCAGAAATGGCCGGTCTGGCGATGATCAACCGTATCGGCGCCGACCTGCGTTATGACGATATTGACGAAGTGGGTCTGTATCACAGTAAAGAACGTCAGCGTATCGGAACTGTCCGCAGTGACCATGTAGGCGAACTCAGCACCGGTCTCTACGCCGAAAACACCCTGTACTGGAATGAACGCGTGCGTACCGTGCTGGGCGTGCGCTACGACGACTACCGCTTTGATGTGCAAAGCCGGGTTAGCAGCAACAAAAACGGCGTCGATCTGAGTGCCAACAGCGGTAAGGCCAGCGATGACAATATTGCGTTAAAAGGCAGCGTGATTGTGGCCCTGAACCGCGACTGGGAAAGCTATCTGGCGGCGGGGCAGGGGCTGCATTCGAACGACGCCCGTGGCACCACCATTCATGTTGATCCGGCCGATGGCAGTGCGGTGGATGCGGTTGATCCGCTGGTGGATTCAATGGGCTATGAGGTCGGTGTGCGCGGTGTTATGGCCGGGCGTCTGAGCACCTCGCTGGCGCTGTGGCAGCTGGATCTCGACAGCGAACTGCTGTTTGTCGGCGATGCCGGCAACACCGAAGCCAGCCGTGCTTCACGGCGTAAAGGGCTGGAAATGACGCTCTATTATCAGCTGAACGAGCGCTGGAATATGGATCTGGAATACGCCTGGACCAAAGCAGAATTACGCGGCAATTCGGCCGACGGTAATGAGATTCCCGGTGCGGTTAAAAATGTCGTGCAGGCGGGTATCAGCAGCCAGCGCGGTGAAGGCTGGTTTGGCAGTCTGCGCCTGCGCTATTTTGGTGAGCGGCCGCTGGTGGAAGATGGCTCGGTCACCTCCGATCCGACCACGGTGGTGAACCTGCGCAGCGGCTACAGCCTGAACAGCTGGGTATTCAGTGCCGATGTACTCAACCTGTTCGACAGCCGCGATCACGATATTGATTACTGGTACGCCTCGCGTTTGCCGGGTGAAAGCAGCGAGCAGGAGGATATTCATTACCATGTGATTGAACCGCGCATTGTGCGTTTGGCGGCGGCGTATCAGTTCTGATACGGCACTGTTTCTGCTAACGGGCGATCAGCCAAACACATTCTGCAGCCACTCAAACTGCACCGGCTGGCCGCTGCCCGACATCACATCAAAGCGGCAGTCGGGCGGTGCAGCGCCGTAATGTTTCTGCAGATAGTGCTGGGCGGTTTTGAGTAAACGCTGTTGCTTGTGGTGGGTAATGCTTTCAGCGCCGCTGCCGTGGATGTGGTTGGCGCGATAACGCACCTCAACAAACACCAGCACGTTACCATGACGCATAATCAGGTCGATTTCACCGCCACGGATGGTGTAATTACGGCTGATGGCTTTCAGCCCCTGACGCTTAAGGAAGTGTTCGGCGGCCTGTTCAATCTCAGCGCCTTTTGTGCGTGTTGCAGGTTTACGGGTTGCGGGCTTTTCTGCAGCACGGGTTTCAGCGGCAGAGGAAGTCTCTGCCGTTTGTTCTGAATCCTGCGGATTTTTGTCTTTGCGGGTAAACCACATGGCATCCTTGCCCCGTGAATTGTGCGGTGTGAGTACTCAGCGTCTGGCTAAACGCTGCGGCCGGCCAGAGCGGAACTGGGTACATTCGGTGCGGCGGTGAATGCGGCGCTCGTGATCCAGCGCCAGCGCGCCGGTGCTGCCAAACATCTGGCTGTGCGGGAAGACTTCCAGCTGTTTTAACCGTGGCAGCAGGCGGAAGGCATCCACACCCATGGCGTATAAGCGGGCATAGCCGCCCTGACCATTAGGCATCACTTTTTCTACGGTGCGGTACAGCTCGCTGCTTTCCAGCAGCCAGGGCACATCACAGAACTGCACGCCATTCAGGTCGCGGTCTTTGGTTGGATTCGGTTCGCCGGAATACACGTGCGAGGTGGCGTACACCGGCAGGTCACCGGCAAAGTTAAACGCCAGCGTTGGCTTGATCTGGCGGGCCTGCTGCGGCAGGGCGACCATAAACACCCAGTCGACATCCTGACGGCGGCGCGGCTCAAACTCGGTGCTCTGACGTAACAGACGGCGCATGGTCTGATAACGCTTCTGGCTGTCGTCGACGTTCAGCAGCGCTTTGATTTCCGGGTTGTAGTCCTGGCGGTTCGGGTAAAAACGCTGTTCGCCGATTTCACCGCCCAGCTCCAGCCAGCGCTGTTCAAAGGCGGCGTAAATACGTTCGCCCCAGTTACCCTTGGGCACCATCACCAGTGCGCGGCGCAGGCCATCGGTCCAGGCTTTTTCGGCAATCTGTACCGCTTCGTCTTCGGCGGCCAGGCCGTATTGGTACAGGTTGGCCGGGGTGGTTTCGGCTTCGGCACGATCACCGTAATTCAGGGCCAGCGTTGGCAGTGGCAGGGTTTCACGCTGTTGCAGCGCCTGCACCTGCATTTTATTGATCGGCCCGATGACCCACTGCGCACCATCGAGTTGTGCCTGAGCGTAGGCAACGTCTATGTCGCCGTATTTCTGGCTGTCGTACAGGTGTACTTGCGGAATGGCGTAGCCTTTATCGAGGGATTCGTAATAGGCGGCCATAAAACCATCGCGGATGGCGCCGCCGGTTTTTTCCAGTGGACCGGATAACGGCAGCAGGAGTGCAACACTGTGCGGACGGTTAGCCGCCAGATCAGCCAGCAGCGCCAGACCGCCGGGTAATTGTTTGGCGGCAGGGTGAGCCGGATTTTGTTCGCGCCACGTCGTTACCGCCGCCAGATGTTCGTCCAGTGTCAGGCGGGAGTTACGCGAAATAGCCGCCAGCCGCAGCCAGTCACCAAACTGGGTAGCCGGGGTTTTTTCTGCCCATTCAAGCAGCTCGACTTCCGGCATGGCCATTAAATCCTGCCAGATTTGCTCATGATTCTGCTCGCGCTGCTCCGGATTTAATGCGCCGGATAAAAAATCACGCTCGCGCGCGGCGGCCAGATATTCGCCATTGCTTTCGTACCAACGGGCTTTTAACAGGCTGGCGCGCAGCTCCTGCTCTGGCGTGGCGTAATCCATGCGCTGGCTCAGCTGGCTCAGATATTCACCGGCAATTTCCGGTTCGTTGCTGCCCAGATGCAGTTGCGCCGACAGCAGCAGGAACTCCACCTGTTCTTGCGGAGTGAGCACGCGCTCGTGCAGCAGTTGCAATTGCAGCGCAGCATTGCCAAACTCGCCGTCGTCGAGTTCGCCGCGAATCTGCTGCATTAATACTGAATTACTCTGACTACTGCTTTCGGTAAGGCTGCTGCCTTCCAGTCCGGTTTGTGCCGGTGTGGTTGAACAGCCGCTTAAACCCAGACCCGCGCTGACAACCAGCAGCGATAATCCGCGTAACCAACGATCAGGTAAGTTTCCCCGCATGACTTCAGATCCCAGAATGCAGGTCGGCACGTTTTACGTCGTGGCGACACCCATTGGTAATTTGGCTGACCTCACCGAGCGTGCAAAGCAGGTGCTGACCAGCGTTGATGTAATTGCCTGCGAGGATACCAGACATACCGCAAAATTACTCCAGCACCTCGGCCTGCGAAAGCCGCTGTTATCGGTGCACGAACACAATGAACGCGAGCGCGTAGAACAGATTGCCCGCCACCTGGAACAGGGCCAGAGCATGGCGCTGGTATCCGATGCCGGTACGCCGTTAATTTCCGATCCGGGATATCCTTTGGTGCAGGCGCTACGTGCGCGCGGACTGAATGTCAGCCCGATTCCCGGCGTCAGTGCCATTATTACCGCCCTGAGTGCGGCCGGTTTGCCGACCGATCGTTTTACCTTTGAAGGTTTCCTGCCGCATAAAAGCGGTGCCAAACGCGAAAAATTACTGGCTCAGGAACAGGAAGCACGCACCCTGGTGTACTACGAATCCAAACACCGGATTCTCGATACGCTGGAAGTCATGGCCGAGGTTTTTGGCGCAGAACGCCAAGCCTGTGTTGCCCGCGAATTAACCAAAACCTTCGAGACTTTTTATCACGGCACATTGCCAGGCATTCTCAGCCAGCTGCAGGCGGATGCCGACCAGCAGAAGGGTGAATTCGTGGTGATGATTGCCGGCAACCCCGATCCGGCCCCAGCCAGCGAAGTCGACAGCAACAAATTATTCCGCCTGCTGCTGGCTGAACTGCCACCGAAAAAAGCGGCTGCCATTATTGCCGACCTGACCGGCGAGAATAAAAAAGAGCTGTACCAGAAAGCACTGGAGATGCAGGGGAAGGTTTAAACACAGGCGTCTGCGGGTATTCCACTTCGCCGCAGATAATTGACCGAATACGATGGTTGATTCAGTGGGAGTGACTTTCAGTAGTGGGAGTGACTTTCAGTGGTGGGAGTGACTTTCAGTAGTGGGAGTGACTTTCAGTAGTGGGAGTGACTTTCAGTGGTGGGAGTGACTTTCAGTCACGATTAATAGCGCGGCAAAAATGCCGCTCCCACAGGCCTGGTTATTTCCCTTTTCTGAAGAACTGCGCCCGAATTAGTTGAAAGCTGGCTGAATACAATAGCTGCTTGAGTGGGAGTGACTTTCAGTCACGATTATCAGCGCGGCAGAAATGCCGCTCCCACTTACCTTGGTTATCTTCCTTTCCCGTAGATTCCGCGCCCGAATACTGGTCTAGCGCTAGACAGTCTGGCTGGCGGGTTCAGTTTTTATAGCACTTACTCTGTATTCCTATAGAACTGCCGTCCGAATTTTGGTCTAGCGCCAGACAGTTTGGTTACTCTTATTTGTTCCTGTAAATCCGACCTGTGTTCTGGCTATTGTTTTCCTTTCCTGTAGATTCCGCGCCCGAATACCGGCTTAGCGCCAGACAGTCTGGCTATTACAGCTCGTTCCTGTAGAACCGGTGTCCGAATACTGGTCTAGCGCCAGACAGTCTGGCCGGCGGGTTCAGTTTTTATAGCACTTACTCTGTATTCCTGTAGAACCGGCGCCCGAATACCGGTCTGGCTATTACTGCTCGTTCCTGTAGAATCCGCGCCCGGAGTCGGCCAGACAGTCGTCGCCCGCACTGGCAACAGTGTGGGGGGAGGAAAGTCCGGGCTTCACAGGGCAGGGTGCCAGGTAACGCCTGGGAGGCGCGAGCCTACGACCAGTGCAACAGAGAGCAAACCGCCGATGGCCCGCGCAAGCGGGATCAGGTAAGGGTGAAAGGGTGCGGTAAGAGCGCACCGCGCGACTGGTAACAGTTCGTGGCACGGTAAACTCCACCCGAAGCAAGACCAAATAGGTTCCCTACAGGCGCGGCCCGCGCTGGGAACGGGTAGGTTGCTTGAGCCTGTGAGTGATTGCAGGCCTAGACGAATGACTGTCCACGACAGAACCCGGCTTATCGGCTGACTCCTTCTATTTAAAAGCCCATACAAACGCGAGTTTGTATGGGCTTTTTCTTTGGTCCTAAGCCGGTTCAGCCGGAACAGTGACTGCCCACGACGACGATTCAGAAACTCAGGGCTTATCGGCTGACTCCTTTTATTATAAAAACCCCGCTCAGGAAACTGAGCGGGGTTTTTCTTTACCAGCGTTTCGCCGGTTCTGTCGGGACAGTGACTGTCCACGACGACGATTCAGAAACTCAGGGCTTATCGGCTGACTCCTTTTATTTAAAAGCCCCTTCAGGCTAACGTTTGCAGGGGCTTTTTCTTTGGCAGCGTTTCGCCGGTTTCTGTCGGGACAGTGACTGCCCACGACGACGATTCAGAAACTCAGGGCTTAGCGGTTGACTCCACTTATTTAAAAGCCCCGGAAAGAAATTTCCGGGGCTTTTTCTTTAGTCCTAAGCCGGTTCTGTCACGGGCCGTGACTGTCGGTGTTGTGGGAGCGGATGTTATCCGCAATCGCAGTAGTATATGCAGCTCGTTAATCTGGTTTACATCATCCGTTCGCCCTGAGCAGCGAGGAACGAGTATGTCGAAGGGTGCACAGCGCGGAGCAGTGGATAAGTAAATTTGCACCGATCAAACGCACATCAAAGTAAAACCGGCAGGCAATTAATGCCTGAGTATCAGCATGATCACCAGAGATAAGATTTAACTTTAGTTAGTGTTAACAGATACTAAACATGCATCATAAAAGCTATGCAGATAGCATTTCTCAGTAACGAGTAAACAATATGCACAAAATTCAGTGTCAATGCGGGGCTCTTAGTGGTCATGTTCGGGGGAGCGGAACCTGTAGTCGGGTGGTATGTTACTGTGCTGACTGTCAGGCTTTTGCGAAATTTTTAGGCAGGGCAGGTGATGTTCTGGATGCACAGGGAGGGACTGGAATTGTGCAGCTGGCACAGCCCCGTGTGGTTTTTTCACAAGGTAAGGAGCATCTCGCGGCTGTGCGGCTTAGCGATCAGGGGATGATCCGCTGGTATGCCGCCTGCTGTAACACTCCCCTTGGTAATACGCTGCCTGATCCTAAGGTTTCATTTATCGGCCTTATTCATTCGGTGCTGAATCGTGCAAAGATGGCTGAAGATTTTGGCAAGAATATCGCAATAGTCAATGTGGATTCTGCTATAGGAGAACCGAAGCCGAAGCAAAAAGGACTCCCCGGTATGATTGTAAGATTTTTGTGGATTATTTTATCCATGCGTATCGGTGGTAAGTATCGTAAGTCTCCATTTTTTACTGACTCTGGTGAACCTGTTGTATCACCCGTTATACTCAGTAACGAAGAGTTCAAGAACTTAAAAAATACCCTTTGATAAGGTGTTATGCATTCACAGCGTCGCCGGATATACACCCTGTCGCGACGGTAATCACCAGGCTAACCAGATATCATTATGATTGAACCTGCTGTTAAGAAAGAGATCCTTACCCGCATTGAGAACGCCGAAAAAGAACACGGCGTTCGTGTTCTTTACGCGGTCGAATCGGGTAGCCGTGCCTGGGGATTCGAGTCACCGAACAGTGATTACGATGTGCGTTTTATCTATGCACATCTTAAAGACTGGTATGTGGCCGTGGATCTGGAAGATAAGCGCGATGTTATCGAGTATCCGATTGTGGATGAGATCGATATCAACGGCTGGGATATCCGTAAAGCCTTAAAGCTGTTCTCGCGCTCGAATCCGGCCTTTGTCGAGTGGCTGCAGTCTCCTGTTGTTTACCTTGATCGCGGTGATTTTGCGCGCAGGTCGCGTGAGCTGCTGAGTACGGTCTACTGTGTTGAAAAAGGGATATACCATTATCGCAGCATGGCGAAAACGAACTATCGGGGTTATCTGCGTGATGATCTGGTGCCAATCAAGAAATACTTTTATGTGTTACGGCCGTTACTGTCCATTATGTGGTTGGAGAAATACCGCGAGCCGGCACCCATTGAGTTTGAAACTCTGCGCCAGCTGATTGCCGGCGACAGCAAACTGAATGGACAGATATCAGCATTATTGGAGCGCAAGAAGAGAAGCCTGGAAAAGGAACTTGCGCCGCCGATTCCGGAGCTGAATCAGTTTATCGAATCTGAATTAGAACGTCTGGAATCCTTTGCTGACAGTACGGGGAAAGGGCAGTCGGTAATGGACGAGCTGAATATTTTATTTCACGAGTGTCTGGTTTTCTGAAGCATCAGGATAGGCATCTTTCGTTTGTCTGATGTGGAGGTTTTTAATGGATAAGAGCGTAAAAACACGGTTTGAAAATTACCCTGATGCCGTGCGGAACAAACTCGAAGCGCTGCGGAACCTGATTTTACAAACCGCCGGACATTTGCAGCTGGGTACCGTTGAAGAATCTCTGAAATGGGGGGAGCCAAGTTACCACGTTAAAACCGGCAGTCCGATCCGGATCGACTGGAAGCCTGATACTCCGCATAGCTACTATCTGTTTTTTAACTGCAACACCAAACTGGTTGATACCTTCCAGGTTTTGTATGGTGATTTACTGACGTTTCAGGGCAACAGGGCCATTGTATTAAGCCTCTCCGCTGCGCTGCCTGAACCTGTGCTGCGTCATTGTATTGAGCTTGCCCTGACTTATAAAAAACGTAAGCATCTTCCTTTGTTAGGAGCCTGACGGATTCGGCTCTGCGGTTGCCTCAAAAATCTGTTGATTTCTCTCCGTCTTAATTTCTCGCTTTTTACATTTCTGTCAGCATCTCTGCTAATAAATCAAATACCCGTTTAACTCGCGGATTTGTGCGTAATTCCCGGTGGCAGACCAGCCACAGCGGTACGGTTACCGGTGCGCCGCGCTCGCTGAAGGCGCGGCGGAATGCGGGTTCGGCATCGCCAATCTGTTGCGGAAAAAAGCCAAGGCCGTTGCCCTGTTTGACCAGTTGCCACTGCAGCATCTGAAAGGTGGTGACGATGGAAAAATTCTTTTGGCTCAGCTGCCAGCCATGCTGGTTAAGAATATTCATCAGTCTGTCGTTGCGTTCAAAACCGATAATCTGAATATGTTGGTCGATGCTTGTTTTGCTCTTGCCGGCAGCCTTATTAACCGCATCCAGATTGTTAAGGTATTCGTGGCTGCCGTACAGCCAGATAGGTTCATCGGCGAGTTTCCTTACTATTAAATCGGGCTGTTCGGGGCGGAGGCTGCGGATAGCAATATCGGCTTCGCGTCGTTGTAAATCGCTGACGCTGTTGGAGACCACAATTTCCAACTGGATGCCGGGTTCGCGCTGGCGGATAGCGTCGATGACGGCGGGCAGGCGGAATATGGCGTCAACTTCGCTGGCGGCAATACAGACCGGGCCTTCCGCCAGTTGTGATTGCCCGGCGGCCGTTAACGCAAAGCGGTTGGCGGCTTCAGCCATGGGGCGCAGGTGTTCAAGCAGGGCGGCGCCACTGTCGGTCAGCTGCAGTCCTTTACCGACCCGCTCAAACAGGGTGATGCCGAGTTCCTGTTCCAGTGCCGCGACCTGACGGCTGAGGGTGGGCTGGCTGGTATTGAGCAGACGTGCGGCGGCCGACAGCGAGCCTTGCTCGGCACTGAGCAAAAACGCGCGGGCGTGGTTCCAGTCGAAGTTTACCGAGCCCCAGTCCATATCCTCCCTCCTTAAATTTATTGTTCTTATGCAGATATGCATATGAATGATGCAACTTTAGCGGATTTATATGCGTTTTGTGTATGGATAAGCTGGGCAGATTGAAATGAGGGCTCAGGCTATGAAGAAAATCTGCATCATCGGTATCTCCGGCAAACTTGGCCAGTATATGACCGAACACGCGCTGGCACGGGGTTATGAAGTGGTGGGCGTTTGCCGCCCGCAAAGTGTCGCTAAGCTCAGCCGCTTTGCCGGACAGATCCGTATTTTTCCCGGTCGAACGGATGAGCGCGAGGTCATCCGTGCGGCGGTCGCCGATTGTGATGCGGTGCTGACGGTGCTGGTGCCCTGGGGCGTTCAGGGCTACGCCACCAACACGGCGCAGGCGGTGCTGGATTTTGCTCCGGCGGAGGCACGCCTGGTGTTTTCCTGCGGTTGGCATATTTCGCGCGACGGTAAAGATCGTTATTCCTGGCAGCTGCGTTTATTCGTCGCACTGTTCGGGCGGCTGGCACGCTGGTTACGGCTGGCGGATCTGAGTGATCAGGAAGAGGCCTGCCGCCGGGTGTTTAGCAGTAAAAAACGCTGGACGGTGGTGCGTGGCAGCGACCTGGAAGAGGGCGAATCTGAGGGCCTGCCGCGCTGGAGCGGGCATGTGGGCGATGCCGTTCTGGCCAGTAATCTGACCCGGCGTACCGACTTTGCGCTGTTTATGGTTGCTGCGATCAGCAACGATGAGCTTATTCATAAGGCACCAGCGATTGTTGGCTGCCGTAGCGCGTCAGCGTTGGCAGCCGGTATCTGAGCGGTTCTGTTATTAACAGGTCTTGTATTAACAGGTCTGGCTGAATCAAAGCCAGCGTCTTACCCGCTGACAGTAAGCGCGGTATTCGTCGCCGAATAATTCGCTCAGGGCTTTTTCTTCGGCCCCAATCTGAAAGTGATTCATATAAGACATAAACAGCGGAATGCACAGTGCGCTCAGGTAATTACCCAGCACCATCGCCAGCGCACCAAGCAGCAGTGCGAAGCCTGTATACATGGGATTACGGCTCAGGCGATAAACCCCGGTCTGCACCAGTGTGCTGGCCTGTTGCGGGCGCATCGGATTAACGGTGGTGCGGGCGCGGCGGAAGCTGGCCACTCCGGCCAGGCAGAAGACGGCGCCAGCGAAAAACAGCGCCAGCGTTATAACCAATAGCGGAGAGCGCAGGCCATGCCAGCCGCTGATATGGCCAGTACGCAACATCACTGGCAATAACATCAGCAAGGCGGTAAGGCCAGCCAGCAGCAGGGGCGGTATTTTTAACGGCAGAAATGTCATCGCTGTACTCCATCATGGGGTTGCTGCGCACGCAATCAGCAGGCATAAAAAAACCGCCCGCAGGCGGTTGTTATCATGACAGAGTTATTCACCCTGCATATAGAGCGGAATACCATCAAATAATTGTTTGATGCCTTCGGCCCAGGCACTGCGCAGTTTCAGTAATTGTTCGTTGCTATCGTCTATACGTTGAATGCCCGGATTCTCCAGAGTATCGGCACTGTAGCTGATAACGTCGAGTGGCATGCCTACCGATAAATTACTGCGCAGGGTTGAATCCATCGAGATCAGCGCACACTGCAGGGCTTTATTCAGCGGCGTATTGCAATCAATGATGCGGTCGAGAATCGGCTTGCCGTATTTGCTTTCGCCAATCTGAAAATATGGGGTGTCTTCACAGGCCTCAATAAAATTGCCTTGCGGATAAATATGAAACAAACGCGGTTCATCGCCTTTTATCTGGCCGCTGACCAGCATGTTACAGCTGAAATCGACACCCTGGTTCTGGCCGTTATCACGCGCGATCACCTGGCGGATGGTTTTACCCACCAGTTCAGCCACATCGAACAGCGTAGGAACGTTCAGCACATGACGCTCGGCACTGCGGGTCTGATGTTGCAGCAGGCTGATAACGCTCTGCGTGGTGGCCAGGTTGCCGGCACTCTGAATAAACACCACACGCTCGCCGGGAATCTCCAGCACATGCAGTTTGCGGAAGCTGGCAATATGGTCGACACCGGCATTGGTGCGGGAGTCGGAGGTCAGTACCAGGCCTTGCTGGACTTTAAGGGCTACGCAGTAGGTCATAGGGATCGTCGTGTGCTGAGTCAGGTGGGCGATTTTGCATAAAGCGAAAGCCGGCGAATCGTGCATCAGCGGCGTAATTTTGTCCAGTAGCGGCGAAGCGCTGCTGTGCGGATAACGCATCAATGTCAGCCTTGTCGTATGGTTTCAGCGTGAGGGCGTGTGTGTTCTTGCCTGCTTTCATCATCCTGATCAAACAATCACGGATGACCCTCTGCCACGGTTCCGATAAACTTAGGCAAAACTTATACAAGGCAGGAGATTACGTCTGTGAATCCATCCCAACGCCCGCCCTTTGGCGTACTGCTCGCCAACCTTGGCACCCCCGAAGCGCCGACACCTAAGGCGGTGCGTGAATATCTGGCTGAATTTCTCTGGGATAAGCGCGTGGTCGATGTGCCACGACCGTTATGGTGGCTGATTTTGCATGGTGTCATCCTGCGCATTCGTCCGGGTCGGGTGGCGAAGGCTTATGCCTCGGTCTGGGGGGAGCATGGCTCACCCTTGATGACCATTTCCCGTGCGCAGCAGCAGGCGCTTAAAGAAGCCTTAAAGGCGCAGTATGGCTGCGATATTCCGGTGATTCTGGCAATGACTTATGGCCAGCCGTCGATGGAACAGGCCGGTCGTGAATTGCGTGCCACCGGGGTGGATAAAATGCTGGTGTTGCCGTTGTATCCACAGTTTTCTTCCAGCACCACAGCGGCGGTGTTTGATCGCCTGGCTAAGGCGCTTAAGCCGTGTCCGCACCTGCCGGAAACCCGCTGGATTAACGAATACCATCAGCATCCTGGCTACATTACCGCGCTGGCCAATTCGGTGCGTGAGTACTGGGCGGAACACGGCCGCGGTGATCGTTTATTGATGTCGTTTCATGGGATTCCGCAGCGCTATGAAGACCGTGGTGATCCGTATCCGTCGCAGTGCCGTGCCACCGCGCAGGCATTGGCGACCGAACTGGGATTAAGCGAAGAGCAGTGGTTGTGTTCATTTCAGTCGCGTTTTGGTCGTGAAGAGTGGGTGAAGCCGTATACCGATTTCACTCTGATTGATTGGGGCAAAGCCAGTGTTGGCAGGGTGGATGTGATCAGTCCGGCGTTTTCTGCCGATTGTCTGGAGACGCTGGAAGAGCTGGATGTCGAAAACCGCGAAACGTTCCAGCATAACGGCGGTGGTGAATACCACTATATTCCCTGCCTGAATGACCGCGCTGATCATATTGATATGATGGTGCAGCTGGTGCAGAACAATACCCAGGGCTGGTAATTCAGCGCGGGCCTCCCCGCGCTTCTCCGCTCTTGCTGCGGCCTGATTTACTGGGCCGCTTTTTCTTTTTATCGGTGCTTATCTCCTGTGGTGAATTTATGAAAGAACGCATTGCCCTGTTTGTCGATGTGCAGAATATTTATTACACCACCCGCCAGACCTTTGGTTGTCATTTTAATTATCAGGCTTTCTGGGATCAGCTGACCGACGGTCGGGAAGTGGTGCGTGCGGTGGCTTACGCCATTGACCGTGGCGATGCCGCACAGATGAATTTTCAGCGCATTCTGCACAACATCGGGTTTGAGGTACGGCTTAAGCCATTTATTCAGCGCCGCGATGGCTCGGCCAAAGGTGACTGGGACGTGGGCATTACCATTGACCTGCTGGATGCCGCGCCTGAAGCCGATATTGTGGTGCTGGCTTCCGGTGATGGCGACTTCGATCTGGCGCTGGAGCGGGTTAAACGCAGTGGCGCTCAGGCCTGGGCTTTTGGCGTTGAAGCATTAACCGCACAGGCGCTGATTAAAGCCGCCGACCGCTTTATTGCCATTGATGAGTCGTTACTGCTGCGGCGCTAGGACAGCGGAATTATTCAGAGGTGCCCTCGTATTTTGTCGCTTGCCTTGCCGGGCTTTGTGCGGAGTGGCTGCACTCTTCGGTTTCTGATCTGTTCAGATTGATCATGGCTGGCCGTCCTGATCTGTGAAATCATCGCGCACACTTCAGTATTTTTATGTCGTTAGCGCGACAAATAACAACGGCCTCAACCGGATAAACAACCAGGAAACCTTATGAGCAGCACCGACCGTATTCTCTGTGACATCAAAGATCATATCGCATACGTCTATATGAACCGCCCGGACAAACTCAACGGGCTGGATATGGCGATGTTTAAAGAGATGATTGCCTGTGCCAAAAAGCTGCGCAAAAACCGCAGCGTGCGCGCCGTGGTGCTGGCCGCTAAAGGCGATTCATTCTGTGCCGGTCTGGATTTTAAAGCGCTGAGCAAAGATCCGATGATGGTGCCGAAAGTGTTTCTTAAATGGCCCTGGACCAAACAGAATATTGCTCAGCAAATTGCTCATTGCTGGCGTGACCTGCCGGTGCCGGTTATTTGTGCGATTCACGGCAATTGTTTTGGCGGCGGCATGCAGATTGCGCTGGCCTGTGATTACCGGATTGCGACGCCGGAGGCGAATTTATCCATTATGGAAATGAAGTGGGGCCTGATTCCGGATATGAGCGGTATGGTGACACTGTCGCGTTTAACCCGTGTGGATATCGCCCAGGAACTGACTATGACCGGCCGGCAGTTCAGTGCGCAGGAAGGTTATGAGTATGGTCTGATCAGTAAGCTTGCGGCTGACCCGCAGGCTGAAGCACAGGCACTGGCAGAGGTCATTGCCAGCAAATCACCGGACGCCATTGCCGCGACCAAATATTTATTTAAAAAATCCTGGAAAGCCGACACCTGGAAAGCACTGCGCTGGGAGCGCTGGGTACAGGCGCGTTTACTGGGACGTAAAAACCAGCGGATTGCCATGGCCAACGGCCTGGCAGGTAAAGATAAAGAGCCTAAGCCGTTTAAGGACCGTACTTCTTTTAAGTAATAAAAGTCCGGAAACGCAAAACAAAACGGGCGCTGTAAAGCGCCCGTTTTTTTATTGCTTGCTGCGGCTTAACGCTGCAGCTGAGCGTGAGGCTTAGCCAGCATGGCAATCACCGGGTTGCGCTCCATCACGTAGTTTTTCAGCAGCAGCGCAATCACGACGCCGATAATAAAACCACCAACGTGTGCCCAGTAATCAATGCCGCCTTCGCCTACGGCCATCCCGAACAGGTTCAGACCTAACCAGATCAGGAAGTACCAGGCTGCCGACAGTTTTTTCTGCCAGACAACAATCATAAAGGTCAGGCTGGCGTGGCGGAACCAGAGCATATACATACCAAACAGGCCGGCAATCGCGCCACTGGCCCCGACGCTTGGAATGGTGCTGTTCCAGTTCATGCCAATACTGAAGGCACTGGCACCCAGACCACAGATCAGATACAGACCAAGGAAGCGCCAGCGGCCAAGAGCATCTTCAAGGTTGTCACCGGTCAGCCAGAGGAAGTACATATTGCCGAGCAAGTGCATCAGGCTGCCATGCAGGAAGGTGGCCGTTAATGGCGTCCACAGATGTTCGCCATGGGCAAAATCTGAGGGGGTGCTGGCAAACAGCTCAAACACCTGCATGGTCATGTCTTCGTTGAAGGCGTAAGAGAAGTAGATCAGGCTGTTGATAATGATCAGCGCCCAGGTCACGATCGGCGTGCGGTGCGGCTTAACGTTATATTCCACCGGCATTTGCGACAGAAACTGAAACAACCAGGTTTTCCAGCTGGTTTTCTGGTTGATGCTGGTTAAAACATCGCGCAGACGCGGTGAGTGCTTAACTTCTTCCAGCTCGTCGTGGTCAATCCAGGTGCCATCGCATTTGTGGCAAACATCCACTTCCACCTGGAATTCTTCCAGCAGGTGGTAGTTATGCAGCTTGGCATTACACTGCGGGCAATCGGCATCGGTTTGTCCCAGACGTTTGCCCAGCTGTTCTTCAAACTGTACGGCGTCATTGCCGTTATCAAACGCCGATAACAGCGAATTTAATTCGTTCTTTTCAAACCACATGCCGCCGCATTTACGGCAAACATCAATTTCTTCGCCTTCGTAGGCCATGGGCGTCAGCAGTGAATTACTGCAACGCGGACAATATTTGTTACTCACCGGCAACGTCCTCATCGGAGCTCACATCAACGTCATATACCAGCAGCTCTGCGGCCAGTTTTTTAGTATTTGCGGCTAATTTAGGCAATACGGTCTTTTCCATATTATCCAGTTGTTCTACCAGCAACTTGCTGGCGTATGACGGGCCATAAGTAAACTTCTCACGCTTCTCAATCAGATCATCCGTCGTGCGGTAGAAATTCTGGATCTCGGTGAGGAAGTAGCTCGGAGTTTCCAGCGTATTGGGCGAGTACTTCATGGTTTCCCAAACGTAACGACTCAGCTTGGGGTTGTTCTGCTTCAGTTCCTGCACCGAAATTCCACGGGCGAAATACTCTTCGTTGTATTTGCGCAGAATAATAACGTTGGTGTTGACTTCGTCGTACAGCGACTGACGCATGTAATAGTTGGTTTCTTTATCGGTAATGTCATCAAACAGAATGGCTTGCTGTAAACCAGCCTGAGCCGCGAGATACACACCGGCGATGGTCGCGGCAATCATTAACAAATGGCCGATCCAGAAGCCGGAGCTGGTCAGGTCCCTATGATCTGCATGAGCCAGCTTTTCTTTTACCGGCCGGCTGAGCACGGATAATACTTTCATTGGCGTAGTGCCTCCCTGTATGAATTCAGGGCTGCATTATAGCGGCTGAATTGCAGCTTCAATACCGGGCTGACATTAAAATAACAAATATATTAATGGTAATGTGCCGTCGTCAGCTGTGACGATCTCAGACAAAAGGCGTTAACGGCTTATTTTATCTTCGAAAAGAGACTTAGATCACAGACTGACAGCGACTTACTGCAGGCGGATGGGTGCGTGTAAAAAACGGCACTCATCGTTGAACGTGGTATTAGCGGTGGAATTCACCGGCGCGTTCTGGTTGGTACAGAATTTCTTCGATGCGCACCTGCATCGGTTTGCCGTTAGGGCCTGGCCATTCGATTTCATCGCCGGTTGATAAGCCGAGCAGGGCACAACCAATCGGTGCCAATACTGAAATAGTACCGCCACTGGTGTCCATGTCTTTTGGATAGACCAGTGTCATGTTCAATTCTTCGGTGGTATTTTTTACCTGAAAACGCACTTTGGAATTCATGGTAACAACGCTGGCCGGAACATCGCGCGGGGCAACGATTTCGGCCCGCTCCAGCTCATCTTCCAGTTGACGCACTCCCAGAGACGCATTGGCGGGCATGGTATCCAATAAGCGCTCCAGGCGTTCCAGATCAAGGCTTGAAATAATAATGTTGGGTTTGTTGCTCATAAAACTGACCTTTTATTTCAGGTAAGGCCCGCATGAAAAAAACGCCCCGCAGCAAAGCTGCGGAGCGAATAGGGATTACGGGAATAAATTTAAAACTACAATCTTGTTAATAATAATGCAAGGGGTCATAAACAGCCACGGAGTAAATGCCTTGGTGGTTATGTTTTGTTTTACTTTCTGCCAATAAAACTACTGGTCCGGTTTACCCGAATTGTGCCCAGAGTGGGCGCAAAGACTGGCTTAACGCGGGTTGTGCTTCTGTCGTGGCTGAAAGCCACTCCTACAATGCGGTGTTTTTATGAGTTTATTTCTGATTTTCGTCAATAAAGCTGCCGGTCCGGTTTACCCGAATTGTGCCCACAAGGGCGCAAAGACTGGCTTACTCTTCATCATTTAATCTTCGCCAATAAAACCGCCGGTCCGGTTTACCCGAATTGTGCCCACAAGGGCGCAAAGACCGGCTTACTCTTCATCATTTAATCTTCGCCAATAAAACCGCCGGTCCGGTTTGTCTGAAATGAGCCCAGAGTGGGCGCAAAGACCGGCTTAGTCTTCATCATTTAATCTTCGCCGATAAAACCGCCGGTCCGGTTTACCCGAATTGTGCCCACAAGGGCGCAAAGACTGGCTTA